>Ga0310822_100248_pt1 | contig 34111 bp, 35 predicted proteins | sample P4_ome_2_FD_201313 | JGI IMG/M metagenome (GOLD analysis project Ga0310822, IMG submission 201313) | Sorghum-adapted microbial communities from Joint BioEnergy Institute, Emeryville, California, United States - P4_Day56_Rep2 | ecosystem: Engineered > Bioreactor > SSF (Solid state fermentation) >... | reverse complement strand
GATCAGGCGCTTGTGTGTGCGCATCTCAAACTGTTCACGGGAATCCTTGTATTTGTGTACCGCACGCAAAATCGTGAAGACATTGCGCTCAGTCGGAAGCGGAATTGGGCCAGACACCTCTGCACCGGAACGCTTCGCAGTGTCAACAATCTTCTCTGCGGACTGATCAAGAATTCTGTGATCGTATGCTTTCAAGCGGATACGAATTTTTTGTTTTGCCATTTTAGTCCCTCCTTTGTCGCCTATTTTGATAAACAGACAATTCTCAGCGGAAAAACCCGACCCCAGGCCATGGCATCGGAGCCTGGTGTGTCAGCAACCTCCCGCGTCATCGCGTTCATCAAACCAACATTCAACATTATATCGAAAATATAGGCTGAATGCAAGGTTTTTCTTTATCTTCATCATTCTTTATGTAATGACTCAGACCCTGAATATTCTATCGTATACCAAATTAAAATGCAAGATTTTATATTTAACTTTTTTGGGCCAGCTACGCCTCTGCCAGCGCATCCGAAATTCCGTGAATCTGCCTAAGCAGTATATCGCATTCAATCAGACAATTCATTCAATGTATAAACTGTCGTGTGTTGCTGCACGTTAAGAAGGAACACGCGGGTTTTTACCGCGCCATTCCGATTCGAGGAGATGAAAACAATGGCACAGAAGAATAAGAAGAAGCAGGACGTGCAGGATGTGCACACATTGATAAATCAAATGGAGAAAACGCCTTACACCACCAATTTAGTGAACGAAATCGAGCAGGATGAAATAAACCAGCGCGACAGTGGCATCAAGGATAACCGACAATAAGAAATAATTTCAACTGGGTATACCGCTTATCATCAATCAAGGCAACGAGCGCAGCAATCACCCGCTACAGTCTACATTACGAAGCTCATTCGCCATTCTATTTAAGAAAGTTTCTACCGTCTCTGCCTCCACTGTCGATTCATACACACCGACCATGAGAGTAAGCGTCTCTCTGTATGCGCTCGCTCCCGGCATAAAACCCGGGGAAAACATAATCGGCGGCACCATATAAGCATCGGCCACCTCAGTTTCCTGAAACTTGAGCTCGGTCTTGCTGACCTCACCGAAGTTTGATAAATAAGGAGACGCCAGCCCTTGAGCCACAGCCTGGTGCCGCAATCCCCGAAACATTGTAAGTACATCACCGAAGCACATGCTCCCAAGCATCTCAAATACCGCGGCGGTATGCAGACTGATTCATCCACTCTTCCTCCAGTTTCAATACGTACTGGATTTGATAGTTAGAGAAGAAATAGCTTGCCATATAGTTAAACGTGTCCTGCGCACATACCGGAAGTCGCTCATTGCATGCCGATTCTATTACCCGTCTTTCCTTTCTCATGCCATTCACCTTTCTTTCTAAACATTTTTAATTTTTGTCTATGTTTACACCGACATTATGTGGCTCTGTTTATAAAATTTCAATGAAAATATTTGAAAAAAAGCAAACGAAATGCTATGATATCTATAAATAAAATAAACAAAGAGAGGATATGTCTTTATATGCGAGAGGTTTCCGAACTTTTCTGGAATGCATCACTGGAAGAGATGAAGCGGGGATATATTTACGAAGAAGCGTCTGAACAGTATATCTGTCTCATCTGCGGCCGAAGATTTACCCGTGGCGTCATCTATCCGCATGAAAACGCGCTCTACGACGCGGAGAGATTTGCTCGTCTGCACATCACACATGAGCACACCTCTATGTTCGACTTCCTAATCGGGCTGGATAAAAAACTGACCGGGCTCACCGAACACCAGAAAACAATCGTCCGCTATTTCTATGAAGGACTAAGCGACAATGAAATCGTCAAAGAACTGGACGGCGGCAGTACATCCACCATTCGCAATCACCGTTTCACACTGAGAGAGAAAGCCAAACAGGCCAAAATCCTGCTGGCAATTACCGAATTAGTCGGGGAAAAAACGGCGAAACCGAATAAATTCATCTCTATTCCACGCAGCGCTGCCATGGTGGATGAACGCTTCGCCATTACCGAAGAGGAAAACAAGGCGATACTTCAGAGGTACTTCACACAGGGGGAAAACGGTCCACTGTCCGAATTTCCGAAAAAGGAGAAAAGAAAAGTGGCGATCCTTAAGCACATCGCCAAACGATTCGAATTGAACCGGCATTACACCGAGAAAGAAGTAAACGAGATACTGAAACAGATTTATCCTGACTATGTGACAATCAGGCGCTATCTGATTGAATACGGCTTTATGGACCGCTATCCGGATTGCAGCGCCTACTGGGTCAAATTCTAAATGAAGGAGAAAAGGAAAATGGAGAAGCAAAAACGAAAGGAAGCTAAATTGCAGTATAAACAAACACACAGGCCAATGGGCGTCTATCAAATAAAGAATCAAGCGAACGGTAAAATCCTCATCGGAAGCAGCTTGAATCTGGAAGGGATTAAAAACCGTCACTGGTTTGGGCTAAATATGGGAATGCATTACAACAAAACCCTTCAGCAGGAATGGAAAGAGTATGGAGAAGAGAACTTCACTTTCGAGGTGCTGGAATACATTAAGCCGGAAGAAGAGACCGTAGAGAATTTTACAGTTCTTGAAAAATATCGCGACCTTCTGAAAAACAGGGAAGAAGCCTGGATAAACCGGCTTCAACCCTGCGGAAATAAAGGCTATCTGTAAGAAAAACTCGCGGGCGTTGCCGGGAATAAAGTTAAACAAGCGTTTAACCAGGAAATTGCCCGGAAAAGGGCGAGAGATAAATGCGTCGCGTCTGTTCCTTCTTTATTCTATTAGGCTATCTGCGACGGATCCCGTGTCAGAATAATACACTCTCCACTTTCCGTCCTTCTCTTTCTTCAGGAAAACCGGGCCTTCCAGCGTCTCCTTATCCGTCTCGCCCGCTACGTTAATTTCATACGTACCGTTGCTTACATACAGCTCTGCGAAGCGATCCCACTTGCCGGTGATGTCCACTTTAATATCACCGGTCAGCCCCATCTGTATTGATTCACCCTCTGCGCTGATATCTTTCAGCATGTCAATGGCTACGTCACCGAGCGCGCGGTCAAAACCGGTGTAATATTGCTTATTCAGCGCGGACGCTTTATCGAAATCTCCCTCGCTTAACGCCGCTAGTGTTTCCCGTTCCGCATTCAGAAATGTGTTGCTTAATTCCTCATCCGAAGCTGGAGCGCTTTGTTCAAGGTGGAGGGCGCTGTGAAGCATCTTCAACGCTTCCGCACGGGTCGCGCGATCAACCGGCTTAAACTCGGTGGCGCTCTTGCCGTTAATCATGCCGGCCGCGCTCGCTTTATCGATATATGGTTTACCCCAATAGTTTTTTACATCTTTAAACGCTTTTGGTGTCCCCTCAAACGACACGGTTTTCTCGAATGCCCGCACAAGCATAGAAGCAATCTGATCGCGTTGAATTTTGGCATTCGGCTCAAACGTGGTCTCCGTCATCCCGCTAACGATGCCAAGTGAAGCGGCGGTGCTGACTTCTTTATAGAACCACTGGTTCGCTTTGACGTCAGAGAAAGATTTCGACTGTCCGCCCGGTTGTAAATCGAGCGCGCGTACAAGCAGTGCCGCAAATTCCGCACGGCTAATCTGGTTGTTCGGACGCAGTGTTACATTTCCGTTTTTCTCGTCGTACCCTTTCACAACATCGGCATATACCATATCGTACAGTTCATGTTGAGCCCAATGACCGTCAATATCCATTGGAAAGTAATAATCAATCGGCTCGGTCGGAAGCGCCTCTTCTCCCAGTACAGGTGTGGTAAGCGACAGACTTAGCAGCAGAGCACCGATAACCTTTAATGCTTTCATCTTTTTTCCCCTTTTGCTGTGAATTCTACGTTGACCCCTATTAGACGATACTTTTCATACGAAAGTTTCGCAAAAAAAATATGTAAATAGTGTAAATGAATAAGCGCAGAACATATATGCATCTTCATACACATTTTTAAAGCGGTTACTCCTGCTACCTGCGCAATATATGTACTAGGTAAATAGCATAGGAAAAAGCGGCAGAGATGTCATAAAGACCATTATGATTTACAACTACATATAGATAAAGGGCTCCCTCTTTTTATAAGAGAAAGCCCGCCTATGTTATCCGCTATCATCGGATATATTTCGTCTTCAATGCATCAACAATTACGGCTATGAAGATCATCATGCCACCAACCATTGTTACAAAATAGGATGAAATGCCGAGAATCTGCAGTCCGGTTTGAATAACAGTAAGAAGCAGTACACCGCCGAGTACGCCGGAAATTTTCCCCTTGCCACCCGTTAAGCTGACACCGCCGATAACCGCAGCAGCAAGTGTGTACATCATTAAATCCTGACCAAACGTCATGGTGACCGCTCCCATATATGCGGCAAGCAGATATCCAGAAAAACCGGCAAGTCCTCCTGAAATCATAAAGGCATAAATCTTGATTCGGTCTACATTAATCCCGCTGACATATGCACTGGTGGAATTCCCCCCTGTTGCAAACAGACTGCGACCGAAAACAGTTTTCTTCCATATAAAGTAGATAATCAGATAGACAATCAGGAACGGAATCGGTAATATCGGGAGTCCGAAAACAGAACCCTGACCAATCCACGTGAAAGCTTCCGGGAAATTCACGATGGATCGCCCCTGAGTTAATGCCATCAATCCTCCTTGTAAAACCAAACCCATAGCCAGTGTCTCAATCAAGGCTGCTGCTTTTAACTTAGCGACAAGAATACCATTCACTGTCCCAATCAACAGACCAAAAAGGACAATAACCAGAACTGCGAGAAACCATGGCAGCCCATTATTCATTAGCGTAGTACCAAGGCCGGCGCTAAAAGCTAACACACCCGTGATTGATAAATCGATTTCTCCGATAATGAGAACATGGGCAATCCCTGCCGTTAAAATCCCCAATACGGCTGTCTGCACAAGAATATTTTGCAGGATAACCTGAGAGAAAAACGCGGAATCAATAAGGCCCATAATGAAAAGGCCAAGCACAAGCAGAAACCAGACGATATTGTCGGCAAACAGCCGGGCATATCCCTGGCCTGGCTGCTTTAGCTTAATCGGTTGTACCACCTGGTTGGTTGTTCCTTCTTTTACACTCATGAAGCTACTTCCTCCTCTGCAGAATCACGCATTTGTATCACTTCTTCCGGTGTTAGTCCGGTATTGATTTCTTCTCTTGCAATGGTTCCATTCGCAAAAAACAACAGGCGATCAGCTACACGCAACAGTTCATTATAATCATTGGTTAGATAAAGAACACTCAATCCTGTATCGGTCAACTCGTTAATCAGCGATAATATTTCTTCGCGGCTCTTTACATCAATCCCTACGGTAGGTTCATCAATAATAAGTACGTCCGGCTGTGTGCTCAGCGCTTTGGAGATGACTACTTTTTGTTGATTTCCCCCGCTCAGATTCCCTACTTCTTCATAGATAGAATGTGCCTTAATATTTAGTGTTGAAAAATATTGTTGTGCAATTTCTATTTCTTTACGTTCATTCACAAATCCAAATAGAGAAGCCAATTTGCTTTTTAGGATGGGCAGGCTGATATTCTCCCTTATCGGCAAGTCAGGCACAATTCCCTCTGCATGACGGTCATATGAAACATAGACGATTTTTTGCGCAAGCGCTTCATCAGGACGCCTGGGATTCCTCAGTTTTTTACCATGCAAGCGTATTTCTCCTGATTCAATTGGATTCAGTCCGGCCAATGCCCGACATATCTCACGGGCACCTGAACCCGGAAAACCGATAAGACCAAGGATTTCCCCTTTTGCAAGATGAAACGAAACATCTGTAAGTCCGCGTGCCTTTATCCTGCTGCACTGGAGAGCGATTGGCGCTCTAGCAAGCACTTCAGATCGCTCGCGAACACAAAGTTCCACATCTTCCCCGACGATTAGATTGGATAACTGTCGCTCATCGACTTCTCCCCTGGAAAAGCCGGTATAAGATTTTCCGTCGCGCAAGACAGTATACCTGTCACTAAGGCGTAATACTTCTTCGATATAGTGCGATATAAAAATAAAACTTGTTCCCTGTTTTGCCAGGTCAATGACAAATTCAAACAAACCGTCTCTTTCTTCTGCTGATAGTGCCGTTGTCGGTTCATCCAGAATAATAAGTTTCGCATTACTAAACAATGCGCGCACGATATTAAGCTTACGCTGATCAACAAGAGACAAATCTTTTACTTTTTGCCGCGGCGAAAAAGATACTCCATATTTGTCCAGCGCTTCTTTTGCATATATATAAATATGATTCCAGTCAACGAAGCCGTTTTTCTTTCTGGGCCAATCTCCGATGAAAATGTTCTCTGCAACCGTAAATTCAGGAATAACGGAAGCGTGTTGAGGGACGACATAAATTCCAATCTTCTGCCGCTCTAACACAGTAAGATGATCGATGGACTTGCCTTCAAAGCGGATAGTGCCGTCATAATCTGTTGTAACACCGGAAATGCTTTTAACGAGAGTTGTTTTGCCTGCTCCGTTTTTTCCCAAAAGCGCATGAATTTCTCCTTTTTTCAGGTTCATACTGACCCCGTCCAACACCGTTTTAGTGCCGTAGCATTTACTTACATGGTCAATTTCCAACAGCAAGTCAATCCCTCCTTTATTCACTTTGCAAGATACAGAAAGGGAAGAAAGACATCTCCCTTCCCTTTCTCCAGATTTAGTAACGAAGATTATACTCGTTCCAGGCAACGTTGCCCCAGTGGGAGTCATTGTCTACATTACTGCTATCGATGACATACGGATCGATAATCATGTGCGGTCCGCTGTCACCTTTTACAATCTTGGCTTCTTTCCAGAAATATTTCTCGTTCTTATATGTTTCAAGCGGTACTTCCTTTCCTTGAAGCGAATAATTGTGCAGCATATCAATAACAATCTCCCCATAGGCTACACAATCCTGGTTTATGGTTGCATCGTACCAGCCCTCCTTGATGCGCTGAAGTGCGATGGGTTCAGCATCAATCGTTACAAAAATGACGTGCCCATCTTCTCCTACTTTCTTAAGCTTATTTTTTTGTTTTAATGCTTCATACAATCCCATAGCCGGGTTATCACTCGGTGCGTGTACGGCGTCGAGGTTGCCGTATTTAGCCATTGCATTCAACGCTACATCCTGCGTCTTTCGCATATCACCTTCTGCCGGCATGGCGAGATACTGTATATTCGGATACTTTTTCATGACTTCATCAAACCCTGTTTTACGCGCACGCCATGCTGAGCTGGACATGGCTCCATATGCGTTAAGAACCGTTCCCTTCGGTTCGCCGTACTTTTCTTTTAAGCGTTTCACAATTTCTTCCGCTGCCATTTGTCCTGCCTTAAAGTTGTCGAAAGCAACGGTAAAGGCTACATCTCCTCCTGTCGTCGGAGTATCAAAAACGCCGACCGGTATACCGGCTGTTTTTGCCTGATTAATTGCGGTAATAAGTCCTTCGCTATCGTTTGGATCCGTAATGATTGCGGCAGGTTTCTTCGTAATGAAGTTGATGAACTGATTGGTTTGTTTTGCCGAATCAAAATCCGCTACGGATGCTTCAAATTCATAACCGTATTCTTGTGCTTTCCGCTTTGCCGCCTCCTGCATGGCGACAAACGCATAATAGTTTAGACTTTTATGTGCAAGCGCTATCAATTTTCTTCCTGATTTTTCTTCGTTGGCTTTTCCTGCGTCATTCGATTCAGATGCTCCCGCGTTCGCCGGCTGTCCGCTGTTGTTTCCGCATCCGGCAACGATCAAAGATAACGCGATAAGAAGCGTGCTAAATAAAAACCCTGCTTTTTTTATTGAACGCATACAATAACCCCTTTCTCTTTTTAAAAAGCAAGAAACATCCGGGGGAATTTTCGTTCCCCCTAATTTCCCATCGCTTATTATATCCGTCTGGATTACATCACTCCACGCAATACAATACTCTTAATCTGGGTAACTTCTTCAAGCGTATAAGCGGTGCCTTCCCTGCCAATGCCGCTCTTTTTGTATCCGCCGAATGCACTGCACATCGGGCGGTAGCAATTACCACCGTTAACAGACACAATACCTGCCTGGATCCTGTTTCCGGCATCAATAGCCTTGTAGACATCTCTTGTATAAATAGCTCCGTTTAGCCCGTACATGGATTGATTTGATATTTCAATGGCTTCCTCATAGGAAGAGAAGGAAATAAGCGGAAATACAGGCCCGAAAATCTCCATATCTTTTGCTACGTCCATATCTCTTGTAACGCCTTCGAGAACAGTCGGTTCAATAAATGTACTATTTACGCGTTTTCCACCTAAAATAAGGGTAGCGCCTTGACTCACCGTATATTGGATTTGCTCTTCTACACGCATCGCGGCTTCCTCGCTGACAAGCGGTCCGACGTCCGTCGCTTCATCCAATTGGTTCCCTAACCGTTTTGTTGAAAGAGTCGCGACAAGCTTGTCCCGGAATTCGTCATGCACCGATTCATGAAGCAGAATCCGTTTTGTTGCGCAGCAAACCTGTCCGTTTGCCAGCAAACGACCGTCAACGGCATCCTGAACCGCCGCATCAATGTCGGCATCTTCACAAATAATCATGGCGTCATTTCCGCCAAGTTCAAGGAAAACCCGTGACAGGTTTTTGGCGCCGTTGCCTGCAATATGGATACCTGTCTCTGTACTTCCTGTAAAACTCACCGCATTCACCAGCGGACTTTTCGCCAGATAATCGCCCACTTCTTCCCCGTACCCTGTTATAATTTGCAGGACGTTACCGGGAACGCCTGCCTCATGCAGCATTTCGGTCATACGAATGACCGTCAGCGGATCGTCCTCCGGTGCCTTAATAATAATGGCATTGCCGGCCGCTAACGCCGAGCCTACTTTATGGGCAAACAGCTCGGCAGGAAAGTTAAACGGAAGAATGCCGACAATAACACCGAGCGGTTCGCGCTTTGTAATCATTAAGTCTTTTTCTAATCCTTCCTGGATTTCAAGAGGAATCGTTTGACCGAAAAGCCGTTTTGATTCCTCTGCAAAACCTTCGAAGATACCTGCGGCTGCATCAAGCTCAGCTCTGGCCTGTGCCAGTATTTTTCCGTTTTCCATGCTCAGCAACCGCGCCAGCTCTTCCTTGCGCTCTTTCATTTTTTCAAGAAAGTTTCGAATACATTGAACGCGTTTGTATACTGGCGTCGCTGCCCAAACCTCAGCCCCCTGTCTGGCTGCCTCAAGCGCTTCCTGTGCGTCTTGCACGGTGGCGGCCGGCGTTGTATCGATCACTTCCATGGTCGCCATATTTCGCACTTCAATAATTTTACCGTTAGAAGCACTTCGTTTTTTCTTGTTAATGATCATTTCCATGCCGTATTCCTCCTCTAAGATTGATTAGGCAAGCGAGTATTTGTCCTTAACAACAGTACCCTTCGCCAGTGCTTCCCATGGATCAATGGTTGCTTTAATGATTTCCTCTTTGTCATCCAGCTTATATGCTTTCTTGCTCATGGCGAGAATCGCATCCTCAACTCGATCCAGCGCTAACTGATGTGTAACGAGTTTCTCGTAGGGGAGCTCCATGCGTTCTAAAATGTTTAGTGTCATTTCCATATGTTCCACATCACTGCCCCAGACACCGTGAATATCTGCGTTATTTCGCAGCATATGCCAGTGCGGATTAATTTCAGCCGAACCTACATCCGTAAAATGTCCAAGCTCTACATAGGAGCCGCTGTCACGCAGGTAGGCAAGCCCTTCCGGTACCGAGGACGGAAAGCCCGTACATTCTACGACCATATCAGGGCCACGGCCGCCCTTTGTCTCACTTTTAACAAGCTTAATACGCTCAGCCGGGTCACGTACGTCTTCAATATCGATAACGATGTCTGCTCCCATCTCGCGAGCCAGCTGGAGACGCCGTTTCGGCCCGCCGACCGCGATGACTTTAGCTGCACCGGAACGTTTTGCAAAAGCAATGGCGCCAAGGCCAATGGCTCCTGTTCCCTGAACAAGAACCGTGCTTCCAAAGCGGACACCTCCGGCACGCTGGAATCCGTGAATGCATATGGAAAGCGGCTCTGTTAATACTGCGATATGCGGATCAAGTTCCGTCTTGAAAAAGGATGTTCCCTGATATTGAATATGGACATATTGACCAAAGCCTCCGGAAAGCCTGTTGTTTTCATCGTTTGGCATAAATCCGTATGCTCTTATATTTGCGCACCGTGTAGGCGTTTTCAAAATTTTGCAGTAATAGCATTCGTTACAACTGACACCGGGTACGATAACAACACGATCTCCTTCTTTAACCGGGCGACCGTTGCTGTCTTCGGTTACGTCTGCCCCTAATTTTTCAATGATGCCGCAAAATTCATGCCCCATAATCGTCGGATACTCTACCGTATTCAGATGACCGTAATAAATGTGGACATCCGTGCCGCACACCCCGGCGGCTTCCGTGCGAAGAATGAACTCTCCCCGTTTCGGTTCCGGTACCTTATACTCTTCAATTGTAAATTCTCCTTCTATACCGTTCAGCACGGCCGCTTTTGAAAACAAAGCCATGTTTCTTCCTCCTTTTTCAAAATATTTTTTACAAACGTGAAATCGCTTCTTACGGGAGTAAAACTACTTTTAATGCTTTTGTTGCACGATCCGCCGAACAGGCAATCGCTTCCTCTACCTGTTCAAGCGGAAAACGATGGGTAATTAATTTCTCAACCGGATATTGTCCGTCAGCAATTAATTTGATTGCCCCCTGATAGCTGTGAGCACTTAAGAAAGAGGTCTGCAGCGTTAACTCTTTGAAAGTCATTTGCCAGTCGGTATCAATCGAAACCGTTTTTCTGCCGGTTAATCCAATGTAGTTGACTACCCCGCCGGGTCGTGCGTAGTTGAGACTGTCCGCCTGCGCGGCAGGCGTTCCCGCGGTTTCGAATACGAGGTCGGCACCGATTCCGTCTGTGTGCTCCATGATGAAGGAGCCCGCATCTTCCAGTCGAAAGTCAACCACAGCGTCAGCACCAAGCTCCTTTCCGAGCGCTAATCTTTCCGTTCGTGTTCCCACAAGAATCACCTTACCGGCCCCTGCAGCCCGGACAGCGACAACGGTCAACAACCCGATCGTTCCCGATCCTACAACTACAACCGTGTCTCCAATTTTGGGCGGCGTTAAGTTTACTGCCCGAACGGTAACAGCAAGCGGCTCGATTAACACAGCCCTCTCCCATGGAACATGGTCCGGAATCCGGTGTACGATGGCATTCGCCGGAACATACAGGTACTCCGACCAGCCGCCGTATAATCGCCCCTCTCTTTCACAGCTGATATTACAGCCATACTGCATGCCCTGTTCCCTATCCTTGATGCAGAGGTTATAGAGTCCCTCGCGGCACCAATAACATGTGTTGCACGGAATGATCATCTCAACAGCCACTTTGTCGCCTACCTGTATACCATGCTTCTGACATGCTTTTGAGCCTGCTTCAGCAACCGTACCAACGAATTCGTGTCCCGGTATAAGAGGGTAAGGCTCTCCCCAATCCCCCTGAAAAATATGTTGGTCAGAGCCACAAATTCCGCACATTTCAACTTTCACCAGCAATTCATCATCCCGCAGTTTTGGTTTATCAAAAAGTTGAATGCTCACCGCTTTCTTCCCTGTAATGACCGCTGCCTTGATTGTTTCTATATGCTCTCACTCCTTTCTGCTTTGCTGCTTGACCCTATACAAATGATAGATTGGATTTATAATTCCAAAAATTTAATATATTTAGCTTTTGGTGGTGATTTTTATGTTCTTCAAACAACCAGATAAAAAGAGGTGATAAGAGGAGGAAAATATTTCGATTAAAGGGGATTTTATTACTATAAGGCAAATGACCGTCTATAAAAATAGGAAGCCGCCCTATGGAAATAGAGCGGCTTTGCGTCTCGAATCCTTATTTATATGCATCATACAGGTGTACGCTTTCCTGAAACTGTTTAGGGCCAACTCCTTCAAAACGTTTAAAAAGTTTTGCAAAATATCTCGGATCATTAAACCCTACTTTTTCTGCCACCTCCAATATCTTCAAGTCTGTTTCCTGCAGCAGTTGCTTTGCTTTTTTAATTCGTAGCGAAATTAAATAATCAATAAAATTCTCCCCCGTTATCTTTTTAAACCGCGAACTGAAATAGCTTTTGCTTAATCCGACGTGTTCCGCCACATCTTCAAGAGTAATCTCAAGCATATAATTTCTTTCCATATATGAAATCGCTTTGCTAATCACACTATTGATTCCACCAATAAAAACAGAGCGGCTGTCTTCAAGCTCATTTATTCCTTCATATAACCACTCGATGAGTTGCTTGTATGTCCGCTTTTTCTTTGCCAGCTCAATATTATCAAAACGGTTGCTTCCCCATGTCAGAGTCAGCAAATTGCTGTTGGTTTGCAAGCCGTGTGTAATAATCAGAATGATTTCAAGCACCACTTTTTTTACGTCTTCTACAGGCGGCTTTTCAATGGCAAGATGCGAAAATAATTCATCACAAATATCCTTGATTCTTGCCCAATCGCGCATCAATGTAAGCTGTCGAAGTTCCTGCCAGTCCATTTTTGCAAAAGGGTCGCTTATGCCCTGTTGCGGTATGCTATGAACATCAAGCAAATGGCCGAATTCATTATAGAATGTATGATAGGCTCCTTTCTCCTTTAATGACCGCAAAACGTGTCCTGCTTTATCATTGGTTGAAGACGCGCAATAATATATATTTATTTCTCCCGCTATTTTTGTTATTTTACCAAAAAGCTTCCTGCATTGCTCCTGCTCATATGTCGTTCGTTTCATTTCGCTGTATTCTTTTTCTCTGGCAAATAACCCGATTGCCCTGTAATCATCAAGCGGCAGAAAAACCCCTTTATCCTTGGAAGCGATTGCATAAAATTGCTTTTCTACTTCGACAAATGAATTTGGGGAGCATAAAAATTCAAAATAAATTCCAACAAAACCGTTTTCGATCCAATCAAGCTCATCAGGTATAGAAGAAGACGGATCTTCAAGCATAGATTGAACTTGCTTCTCACGCAGCAACAAACGGGAGTTTTCGGCTTCTTTTTCCAATCTTTTATAATATTCTCCTTCTTTCTGCCGCTTCTTCCATTCCTTGCTTGTTTTCTTAAGTATACTTTCGAAGCTTCCGTCTTCCAGCTCTGTTTTAAGCACATACCCGGAAGCTCCAATATCAAGCGCCTCTTTGACAAGTGAAAAGTCATCATAGCAAGTTAACAGGATAACCGTGATATGGGGATAGTTCTCTTTCACCGCACGCGTAAGCTCGATTCCGTCAACGAGAGGCATACGGATATCAGTAATGACAAGCTCGATGGGCTGTTGATTGATGATCTCGAGAGCCTGTTCCCCGTTCGCCGCTTCCGAGACGACTTCCATATCATATGCCTTCCAATTCACATATGCACGAAGTCCTTTCCTGACAATCAATTCATCATCGACTATTAATACTTTGAGCATAATGTACATCCTCCCTGTCTTTAAGCTGGTAAGGCAGCCGAATGGTAACAGTTGTTCCCTCATTCTCCTTGCTGGTAATCGACAGACCGTAATTAGCACCGAAATAGTGCTTAATTTTATCATCCACGTTCTTCACTCCGATTCCGCTTGATGTTTTCTTCTTTTTTTCCGGGCAAAGAATATTGACGACCTGTTCTTCTGACATACCGCGGCCGTTGTCTCCCACTTCAATTTTCACTATATCTCCGATTCGTGTCGCCCGAATAGAAATCGTTCCTTCTCCGTCAGAGAATGCGTGAAAAAATGAATTTTCTACTAGAGGCTGTAAAATGAACCGCGGAACAACCGCTTTTAATAAAGTCGGGTCAATGTTATATTCGGTGCGAAAATTATCTCCGAAGCGATATCGTTGAATCTTCATGTAGTAGGAGAGGATTTCTAATTCCTCTTCAAGCATATGCAAATAGGTTTTCGTGTTTAAGCTTGCGCGCAACAACTTTATCAGAGCGGTTACCATATCGCCGATATGCGGAACTTTATGCAGCTTGGCCAGCCATTGTACAGAATTTAGCGTATTATACAGAAAGTGTGGATTAATTTGATACTGGAGTGCCTTCATTTCAACCTGCTTCTTCTTTTGTTCGTTCTCCGAGATCTTTTGAATAAGAAGTTCAATTTCCTCAACCATCCGGTTAAAGCTGCGGCTTAAATCACCGATTTCATCATCGGTCTGAATATGTGAACGAATATGGAAATTACCGTTTTCAATTTGCTTCATATCACGCTGCAGGCGCTGGAGCGGCCTGGTAAAATGATTCGATAATGTGAGACCCAAAAATGTTGAGGTGGCAAAGAAAATGACCAACAAAATGAAAACGGTTTCTCTAATTGAATCAAAGCTTTTTTCAAGTTTTTCGTTCGGGATGAAAGCGCCTACTTTCCAGCCGCTGAAAAAATTAATATCGTATACGAAACTGTTATCCTTGTTTAAGCTTCTAATCAGATTGGTGTTGGTAATGTATTGTTTTTCCCCTGTTTGTGCGGGAAGAATCAATGACCGATCCGGGCTATAAATAACCGTTCCATATTTATCAATAAGAAGAAGCTTTCCTAAACTTTTTAAATTCGGGCTGCCGAATAGTTCATCAAGCTTTTCGCGTTTCATTTCAATCATGATTAAAGCGGTTTTACCGGATTGAACAGGCTTAAATGGATAGATGAGCGTGATTACTTCATATGTTTTTGGTTTATTAATAGAGTAATCGCTTTCATGCGGTCCGATCCATATTTTTTCATCTGTTTTTTCCAGTGCACTTGTATACCATTCCTTCCGGGCAAGGATGTCTGTATCAAGTTTTACTGCCGTTGTATATACCTTATCACCGTTGATTACATGGATCTCATCAATGAACGTCCGATTATTTTTTAGTGCGGCCAGGAATTTATTAAATTCAATCGGATCGCTTTTATTTTCACTTAATGCATCTGTCTTCTCACCGCGTAGTACCGGTATGGATTGGTAATATACTATACGTGACATCAGCTCCATTTCTTTCAGATGATAGCTGATATTTTCGTTAAGCTGATTCACTGCACTTTGGGCAAATTCGAGCATCTGTGTTCGTACAACTTCTGAAGATTTTTGGTAGGGAATGAATCCAACCATGAGAATGGGAAGAAAGCTGGTGAGGATAAAATAAAAGAGCAGGCGAATCTTGATTGTTTTCATTCTCCTCTCTCCTTATCTACATTATATTCATTTATAAAATTCTATTGATATGTTATCCCCCATTCGTTATAAGCGATATTCCCCCACAACCTGCGATCATTGACATTATATCGGTTAATCTCAAACGGAGGAATGGTCAGGCACGGACCTGAAGGACCTACTATTACATCAGCCTTCTCCCAGTAATACTTTTCATTTCGGTACTCATGTTCTGGCACCGGATTTCCGTGCAGCACATATCTGTTAAGTAATTCCACACATATTTCACTGTAGGCGATAGGATCCTGTGAAATCGATGCATCCAATATCCCTTCCTTAATCCATTGATGAGCAAGCGGTTCCCCGTCTATGGTAACGAAGATGATGTGATCCTTATGCTCTGACGTGTATAGCTTTCCTTTTTCTTTCATTGCTTGATAGATGCCGCGTGCCGGTGTTTCAGAAGGAGCATGTATCGCATCAATATACGGATATTTGGCGAGAATATCGATGGTTACATCGTGCATTTTTATAATGTCGCCTCCGGTCGGGATACTAATAAGGGTAATATCCTTATACTTTTTCAACGTCTGCTCAAACCCCTGGCGGCGCAGCTTCCAGGCAATACTGCTTAATTCTCCGTAGCAATTAAGAACATAGCCCCGTGGTTCTCCGTACTTTTTTTCTAAAAGCTTGACTATTTTTTCTGCGGCCATCTGACCGCCTTTGTAATTATCAAATGTTACCGTTATATCGACTTTCCCCGCTGTTACAGGCGTATCAATAACACCGATAAAGATATGCCTGTCTTTTGCATGGTTAAACAACTCGGCCATTCCATGACTGTCAATAGGATCAAGAATAATAGCCTGCTTTCTTTGGGTGACATAGTGTTCGAATTGTTTGCGCTGTTGAACAAAAGATAAGTCGGCTACTAACGCTTCGAAGTTCCATCCCCTTGCATCGGCGGCTCGGTTTAACGCTTCCTGTTGAATGATAAAAAAATAGTAACCGAGACTTTTATTGAGATAGGCGATAGAAACGGCGTCTTCTCTCGTTGCATAACTGCGTTCGCTTGTTTTTTCATTGATCGCACAACCTGCTAACATGTTTCCAAACAAAAATAGAGAAGAGCCTGCCGCTCCTAAGTGTAATGCATGTTTAAGAAACTCTCTGCGGCTCATTTTTTTATCCAATAAAATCTCCCCTCTGCGTAATCTTTTTGAAATAACTGAAATATCAATCTAATTATACTATTTTTTTCATATCTTACACGCTGGCTAACAATACAAAAATAAGCTGAAGCAGAGACTGCTTCAGCTTATTTTTGTATTATTTATGCTGTATTAAATTAAGCATGCCGGGGCACTGCACTGATTTGCGGAACAGTAGCATCTTTGATAAGTTGTTCCAGACGTTCGCGGTGCCGCCACATCTCCTGTTCACTCCAGCCCAGTACCCGGGCCATGTACGTCGTCACCGGCTCTTTCCATTGCCTTACCCAGTTTATATCAAAATACAGAGCGCCGGTACGACGAACGAAATAGTCTTCCGGCGTAGCTGCCATTTCTTCTTCCATCGCATAAACAAGCGAACCGAAGACATCTTTCGGCAGGCCGGATACTGCCGCTTCTTCTCCGCGTTCGCGGATGATTGTATAGATGCGTTCCACATTGGTACCGTAGCGACGAGCCAGGTTTTCCGACGCCTCTGCAGACAAGCCGGAGGCAATGCCTCTTTTCACCTGACTTTGCACAAACGATTCAAAATTAGCCGAACCGCCTATATTACCGCCGGAAAGAGGGATTTTATCGGTCAAGCAGCCCGGATAGGAACCTGCTCCCTCTTCCTTCAACCGTGAAGCCACCAGGTCGACGATGCGCTCCGCCATTTTTCGGTATCCGGTCAGCTTCCCGCCGGCAATCGTCAGGAGCCCGGATTCAGAGATGAAGATTTCATCCTTACGGGATAGCTCTGACGGAGATTTTCCATCTTCGTGGATAAGCGGACGGAGGCCCGCCCAGCTGGACTCTATATCTTTTGCTGTCAGCGCAAGCGTCGGGAACATGAAATTCGCCGCACGGAGAATATAGTCGCGATCTTCTACCGTCATTTTCGGGTTGGCGATATCGCCGTGATAATCCGTATCTGTCGTACCCATATATGTTTTGCCGTCACGCGGGATCGCAAAAACCATGCGGCCGTCCGGCGTATCGAAGTATACGGCCTGGCGAAGCGGGAATCGTTTGCCGTCGATAACTAGATGTACTCCTTTAGTCAAATGCAGGCGTTTGCCTTTTCTTGATCCATCTTTTTCACGGATTTTGTCGACCCACGGTCCAGCAGCGTTCACTACTTTTTTAGCCCGGATCGTATGCTTTTCTCCACTCAGCAGGTCAACAGCCACGATGCCCACCACCCTGCCGTTCTCGTATAAAAGGTCTTCCGCCATCACATAGTTGACCGCCTGGGCGCCGCGGCGCACCGCTTCCTTTATGACTTCAATCGTCAGGCGGGCGTCATCCGTGCGGTATTCTACGTAATATCCGCCGCCTTTGAGCTTATCTGTGCGCAGCAGCGGCTCTTTTTGAAGCGTTTCTGCTTTGCTCAACATGATGCGGCGTTCGTTCTTTCTCACACCGGCAAGCGCATCGTAAATACGCAGACCGATAGATGTGGCAAACTTACCGTATGTGCCACCTTCAATTATCGGCAGAAGCATCCACTCCGGAGTAGTTACATGCGGCGCATTCTCATATACGATGGCACGCTCCTTGCCAACTTCGGCCACAAGCTTGAACTCCATCTGTTTCAGATAACGCAAACCGCCGTGTATCAACTTAGTAGAGCGGCTGGACGTTCCTGCGGCGAAATCCTGCATTTCCACAAGCGCTGTTTTCATGCCGCGCGACTGTGCATCCAGCGCAATGCCGGCACCTGTAATTCCTCCCCCGATGACAAGAACGTCAAACTGCTGTTTTTCTATCTCACGCAAAATCCGCGGACGATTCCCGCTTGCAAACGGTTGGTTCATGTTGCTTCACTCTCCTGATTAAGTATTGTATAAGTACCGTATAACCATTTCGTTTATCTTTTCCCGAAAACAAAAAGACCACAACAAGATCCTCCGTTATTCAAAGGATCTGCTGTGGTCTTCTCCAATTCTCCGACCGATATTAACTTCTAAATTTTGTCGATTTTAGCGTAGCATATTTTACGTTTTATTTCAACTTAAACCCCCTGGCTGCTTCGACGGCTTTCTTCCAGCCTTCGTAAAGCACCGCTCGTTCACTCTCTTCCATCTGAACGCCAAACCGTTTTTCCATCTGCCATTTGGCTGCGATTTCATCACGGCTTTGCCAGAAACCGACAGCAAGTCCCGCCAGATAGGCAGCACCCAATGCAGTCGTCTCGTTAATCGTCGGACGTTCCACCGGCACGCCCAGAATGTCGCTTTGAAATTGCATAAGAAAATCGTTTTTCACCGCGCCGCCATCCACCCGTAATGTCTTCAGCTCAATGCCGGAATCAGCTTCCATGGCAGAGAGCACGTCTTTTGTCTGGTATGCGAGCGATTCGAGCGCGGCACGAATAAAGTGTTCTTTCTCCGTACCGCGCGTCAATCCGAAGATTGCACCGCGCACATCACTGTCCCAGTATGGTGTACCAAGCCCGACAAAGGCGGGCACCATATAGACGCCATTGGTCGACTCCACTCGTGCCGCATACTGTTCGCTGTCGGCTGCCGACTTTAGCATACGCAGACCGTCACGCAACCACTGGATTGCAGAACCGGCAACGAAAATGCTGCCTTCAAGCGCATATTCTACTTTGCCGTCAATTCCCCAGGCGAGCGTCGTCAAAAGGCCATGCTCCGATTTCACCGCTGTCTCTCCAGTATTCATTAACATAAAGCAGCCTGTACCGTACGTATTCTTCGCCATGCCTCTCTCGTAGCAGGCCTGGCCAAACAGAGCCGCCTGCTGATCGCCTGCCGCCCCGGCAATCGGAACACGCTCGCCGAAGAAATGATAAGCCATAGTTTCACCGTATATCTCAGAGGACGGACGCACCTCCGGCAGCATGCTGCGCGGTACATCGAGCATTTTGAGCAATTCGTCGTCCCATTGCTGTTCATAAATATTATACATGAGCGTCCGTGAAGCATTCGAGTAGTCGGTTACATACGCTTTGCCGCCGGACAGTCGCCAGATAAGCCACGTGTCAATCGTACCAAACAGCAGATCTCCTTTTTCAGCTTTCTCCCGTGCTCCCTTTACATTATCCAGAATCCATTTTACTTTCGTTCCAGAGAAATACGCGTCAATCAACAAACCGGTTTTCTCGCGCACGATATCGGAGTAGCCCTGCTCCTTCAATTCTTCACAAATATCTGAGGTCTGACGGGACTGCCAGACAATCGCGTTATACACCGGATTGCCCGTATGCCTGTCCCATACGACCGTTGTTTCCCGCTGATTGGTAATTCCAATGGCCGCAATTTCCTTGGGATTACTATTCGTATTCGAAAGCGCTTCCGCAATTACCGCAAGAATCGAACCCCAAATTTCATTCGCATTATGTTCCACCCAACCGGGCTTCGGGAAGTATTGAGGAAATTCGCGCTGTGCAATGGTTACAATTTCACCCTGTTTGTTGAACAGGATCGCACGGGAACTGGTTGTTCCCTGATCTAAAGCCAACACGTATTTCTTTTCCATAAACAATTACTCCTTTTTTTATGAATTTTCCGTCTTTTGTATTCTAAGCAACAAAAAGCAGCTTGTAGAACAAAAACCGATGGCGGGAAGCCCTGTAACTGCCGGATTTAAGTACCGCCAACTACACCGTCGCCCAAAATGAGTAAAAGCATGGTACCTATTATTTCTCCTAAAAACGGTGACATCCTGTGTCCCTCCCCCTGCTTTTTCGATGAAAATACAAAAAATCCACAGCAAACATCCCTATGAAGCATAGGGAAGCACTGTGGATCTCCAGTATCTCCGTCACCATGATTAACTTGTACATCCCTATTACATCGAAAACAGAAAGCACTGTCAACCATTGTTTATTGGAACATTACATCCTCCCCGAACGCAAACCGTCTACTGCTCGAAAGAAAAATGCTTCCAAATCTCACGGCGCGAAGTGGTTACGGCAATCGCTCCGCTGTCGAGCGCCGTCTCCGATTTTTATTGTGCGGTATAAAAGCTTTTCGTGTTTCACACGCTAAGATAAGGGGAGGTGTTAACAATGAGCAAAGAAACAAGCATGTCTGTCGAGCGGGAACAACTGCTCACAGCCTGGCAGCAAGCCCTGCCTGCAACGTTTAAACCAACGGACAAGGTCGAGGTCTACAACGATCCATTGGTTCAAGATGCGCTCCATATTCACATCAACACGGCAGGCCATAACCATTATGAATTCGAATATAGATGCAGATACATCGACCCGCGCGAAGTACAGGTCACACTGCTAAACATTCAGCGCGAAGGCGATACGGTCATCAATCCGACACCGGATATTCGGAATCTCTCTGAAGAGTACATGCGCAATATTCATGAGTGTGCCCAGACTCTCCATCCTCTGACCAACCCATAGTGCAAAGAAGGAAGGAATAAACATGGAAAATAACAACGAAGCAAAGAATGTGGATAAGAACCTTCAAAATGTCGTAAAAGATTTGGATCAGGTTAAAGTAAGTAGTTTTCATGCCCAACAAATCCAGCAGGACACGAATGACCGCCGGCATCAGGATGCGCTTAACCACGACGAATAACCGAAAAAAAACACTACCTGACAGAAGAGAATACTGTCCGGTAGTGTTTTACGTTTCTCCTATAATATTTTCTTTATGAAAATGTCGGAGTTTTCCGCAAGATCGATAACTTTCGGCTGCTTCATCGGACGGTTTACCCGGTTGAAATATACTTTCACAATCGGCTTAATCCCGCTGTTTTTACGGACATTGATGACAACTCCGGTTTCTCCTGTAGATAAGGAGACAAGAGAGCCCAGGGGATAGACGGCGATATTGTTCCAGAATACGTCTACGATTTTCCCGTCAAAGTAGACATTCTTTCCTTCCATCAACCTCTCAAGCGCTTCTTTGGGCAGCTTGCCCTCCATATTGACCATCGTGTCATATTCCTCAACAACAGCCAGAATCCGGCTGCCAAGCGGAATGTCTTTCCCTTTCTTTCCGTGCGGATACCCACTGCCGTCCCATCGTTCATGATGATTGAGTACAATATCAGCTACTGCTTCCGGCATTCCCATCTCTTTTAGGATGTAATAACCGTAGCGTGAATGCTCGGCAAACTGCGCCTTCTGGTAGTTACTAAGCTCCTGTCCTCCACCTCCAATTAAAAACGGCATCTCCCTCAATCCCACATCATGGAGGAATGCCCCCATGCCAAGGCAATACAAGTCTTCGTCCGAGAAATTCATCAATCCGCCAATTAACAGCGACAAGACACCCGTATTGACAATATGGTTATAAAAATCATCGTTATCTAATACACGCAGTTCCATCAATAAGGAGAGAAGATCTTCGTTCGCAAAGATTTGATGCATAATCGGAAGAATGCGCCGAGAGACGTCATACACTTCATCGCTCAAATTCGCTCCCCGGTCATTCGGCGCATATAGCGCCATTCGTTCTTCAGCCATCTGCAGCAATTTTTTCCGCAGCGAATCAATCGGATTCAACATCAGGGTATAACGGTCACTAATGGCAATGGATAGGATGGAGCGTTTCACAAGCGACATGATAATCGCTTCGTTCAATGTCACTCCCGCTTTTACCAACGTTGTCTTCGTGCGCGGACAAACCACATCTTCCTTCACTACCATGCCTGGACGCAATTCACGAACAGGTACACGGTCCATTTTCTTTCCTGCCTTTCTATCCTTAGTGAAATAATCACTGGTTACGTTTAAACTTCCATCTCGATAGCCGACAGTTTTTTATCCTGGGCAATAATATGATTGATAAGCCAATCCAACAGCTCATCCTTCAAAGACTGGGTTACTTCCGGGGTAACTCCCTCGTTTTCAATTTGCAATTTCATCTTAAACATTCGTTTAATAAAAACGGAATGCTGATCGCGGTGCATCTCGAACCCTTCATACAGATGGCGCAGCATTATATTTTCTTCACTCTTAAAGTGATACAATGTATACTGCAGCAAATATTCTACCGTATCTTCCACAAACTCCTCATCATGCGCCTCGACAGCATCCAAAAACATATTCATCCGATCAATCAATTGTTCATGCTGATGGTCGATAAACGGAATGCCTGTCTGCAATTCTTCGGTAAATTCGACTTTTTTTATTTCCATCTCCGCTCCCCCTTATCCGGATTTACCATTTGTAGCGCGAAACTTCTTTCTGCTGAATATCCGCTAATTGCTTGTCACTTACCTGGATATGATTAACCAGCCAGTCTATCAGGTCACACCTTAACTTTTGGATAAGTTCATCTGATAATCCTTCGAAAACAATCGTCTGCTTAACTCTATAAATATTCTTAATGAATCCGGAGTGCTGATCACGGTGTGCGGGGAATCCTTCATACGAGTGTTTAATCATAATTGCTTCTTCCGCGTTGAAATGCTCGATCACGTATTCTGCCAAATAATCCACCGTCTGCAGTGTCACATCAGGGTCCCGTCGGTCTGCTGCAGCAAAAAAATGGCGTATACGGCCAAACAATTCTCGGTGCTGATCATCTACAATGCCAATTCCTGTTTCTAAATCTTCCGTCCACTCTATCTCCATGCCCTATACCTCCTTTTCATTCCCAGTAATTTTTATCCAATTTTTATTTGATTATACTAAAAAACAGTACTATAATCATATGTTTATTTCCTGTTTTTTATATTTTTTTATTACTTTAAGACTATATAAGTACATTAAAAAAGATTGCTACCATGCTGTTATTAGATAAGCGAGCAAAAGATATGGTATGCTAAAAGAAAAGGAAGGAGATGCCTATGACCAACTTGCAACTCAGTCCAGGCGACCTGGTCACTGCTTCATATAAATCAGGGAATTATATCGGAGAACTCGTGGAGTTATATCCGCCTCGCGTAGCCGTAGTCAAAATTCTCGCCGTACAAAAACATCCAGAGCAGGGAGATCTGCATCACCCGGGTCAGATTAACGTTCCATTGTTCCATCAGCGACGTGCGTTGTCTTATCAGGAAAAGGCATCCGTACCGCTTGCGTCAGTGCGTCCTTATAGCGGAGAAGTACCGGAATACGAAGCATCCCTCCGCAAAGCACTGGAAGAAGAAATCGTCAAGCTGCGGAACGACCCTTCCGAATGGGCACAGCGTTCTTTGACCGAGCTGGAGGCCTTACGCAGCGAATATTTCTAATAATTACGAAGAAACGGAGCCGGGGAGTTCGGCTCCGTTTCTTCGTAATTATTCCATTTCCTCTTCCCCTTCTTTTTTCACTCGGGTATGCAAAGGCAATCGTCCCGCTTTGCGCACTGCTTCTCGCAGCAGAAATTCTATGTGCGTATTTACGCTCCGAAACTCATCCGCGGCCCAGCCTTCCAACGCTTCATACAGCTTCGGATCTATGCGAAGGAGAAATTTTTTCTTTTGCGACATGGATTAGTATATTGATCCTGAATTAATAACCGGCTGGGCGGAACGTTCGGACACAATGGCTACCATCAAATTATTAATCATAGCCGCCTTTCTTTCCTCGTCTAACTCGAAGCCTTCTCTTTGCAGCTCTTCAATCGCCATCTGCACCATACCAACCGCCCCTTCCACGATGCGTGCCCTGGCAGAAACGATAGCGGAAGCCTGCTGACGCTGCAGCATTGCATTGGCAATTTCCGTGGCATAGGCCAGATGTGTCAGTCGGGCTTCTATTACTTCTACACCGGCTACCGCCAGGCGGGATTGCAGTTCCTGCGCCAGCTCACTTGCAATTTCATCTGTATTTCCGCGCAGAGAATGTCCTTCGTTATCGAAATTATCATACGGATAGCGGCTGGCGACATAACGCAACGCAGTCTCGCTCTGAATCTCAACGAATTGCTCGTAATTGTCCACATCGAACATCGCTTTGGCCGAATCGATCACTTTGAATACGACGACGGCGGCGATTTCAATTGGATTGCCGTCTACATCATTTACTTTTAGCCGTTTGCTGTTGAAGTTGCGCACCTTCAATGAAACTTTGCGACGTACCGCAAACGGAACGCCTAGCCACAATCCACTCCGACGCACAGAACCTAAATAATGACCGAAGAAAATAAGCACCGTCGCCTGGTTAGGCTGTACAATAAATATTCCGCTCGCTGCAACAACAGACAAAAAAATGCACAAAAAGCCCAGGATAGGGCTTTGAACCATAACAAGAAAATAGAGTCCACCAGCAAGCAGCGCCAAAATCAGCAACAGCCCTATAAAACCGTTTATTGCCCACGCCTGCTTCTCGTTCATGTTAGCATCTCCTTTACCCCAAAATATAGATATCATTATGATATCATAATGATATCATCTTTATATTTAATTGTAAATATCATTAGCAAACCACTGATTATGTCATATTTTCTAACAAAAGAATAAAGATAATAGTCTGAAATATGTTATAGTTAAAATCAAAAACAGGGCAGGAGGAAAGGAGAGGTCAGATTGTCTTACAAGGATAGGAAAGTAATTACGATCGGGATTGTCAGCGAACTAACTGGCTTATCGGAAAGGCAAATCCGTTATTATGAAGAAAGAAAACTGATCAGGCCCGAACGCACGCCCGGTGGCACGCGTAAATTCTCCTTCGCTGACGTAGAGAAGCTGGTGCAAATCGCCAATCATATGGAAGACGGTTTGCAAACCTCAGAAATTCGCCGTATGGAACAAAAGGCGCTTCGCAAAGATAAAGAGCTGCGCGAACGCATGCTTCGCGGTCAGCTCAATGCCGCTTTCCCGCAACGCAACAAATAAAAAAGACCCTCGCCACTGCTTATCGCAGACCGAGGGTTTCTTTTTGCATTATCGTTTGTATTCAGCTAATCTTCCTCCTTTGCGCAAATGTCTGGTGGCAATATTTCGCCGCTTCCTCGTCAAACGCATAGGCCGGGAACGAAGGATACCCGAAGTCTATGATGTCTTCCCATACACCGCCCATGTTAAATCCTTTCGTCTGATGCGTACAACCTTTCTCGGCGCAGCATAGTGGACATATCATGTTCATTCTCAGCCTCCGTTTGAGTGGATTTCGTTTTCTCTTTCTGTTTTTACCGTACCGCTTTTTACCCTCATATACAGGGAATTTGTCACATTATATAACGCGCTTTTTGGAAATAAAGATTTTATCCGTCAGATTATATAACGGATTGACTGAGAAGGCTCTGTTTTTCCTGTATGATGAAAATACATCATTTACAGAAGATGAGGGGTTTCCAATGAGACTTGTGCTGCAAATCGGTCTGCTGGCCTTACTGTATCTACTCGGCAGCGCTCTTGCCTCCTACTTTCACCTCCCTCTGCCTGGCAGTATCCTCGGTATGCTGCTTCTTTTCTTCGCACTGCTTCTGGGCGTTTGTAGAATGAGCTGGATAGAAGAGGGAGCCGTACTGCATTTGAAGCATATTACACTCCTGTTTATTCCTCCGATTATCAATGTCGTTCAATACACGGGAATTTTTCGAAAGGAAGGCGCAAAACTTCTTATTGTTTTAGGTATCAGTAGCTTTATCGTTCTTCTCGTCACCGCCTATGCGGCGGAATGGTACGAAAAAATCAAAAGGAGGCATTCGAATGGAGATATGGATGGTTAATACCTCATTTTGTACAGCGATTACTATTCTTAGCTACGTTATCGGATGGAAGGTATTCCACAGGTTCGGAAAATCATGGTTGAATCCCCTCTATACGGTAACCATGCTAATCCTTTGCCTCCTCTCTGTTTTTCCCGTCGAAGTACAGCAGTATGCTGCGGGAACAGATTTGTTTACTTTCCTGCTGGGAACGGCAACCGTATCACTGGCAGTACCGCTCTACAAACAATTACATTCGCTGAAACAATACCTCCCCGTTATTATCGGCGGCGTTTTTATCGGTACGCTTGCCGGCATCCTTTCCGCCTCACTGCTGGCTAAAGGACTGCATTTGAGCAAGGCGATTGTTCTATCACTCATCCCGAAATCGGTGACATTGCCAATTGCAATATCCGTCTCTGATACGCTGGGAGGCGTTCCTTCGCTAACCGTTCTCTTTGTGATTCTGTCTGGTATTCTCTCGCTTACGATAGGGCCTTTCCTGCTTGCACGGCTCGGCATCAAGAGTCGGATAGCCCGCGGATTGGCGCTTGGTACATCCGCACAAGCACTGGGAGCAGGGCGCGCCATGGAATGGGGAGAAACGGAGGGGGCAATGGGAAGCGCAGCAATGAGTATGGCGGCACTTTGTATGGCTTTACTGGCACCTTTTCTGACATTCTTCTCTCTATCCTAAAAAAGCTTGTTAGGGAATCTAACGAATTTGCTTACAATAAAGAGGGGGTCATTATAATAAAGATATCACCATCACACTCAGGTGTATCTCTCTCCTAATAAACTCCCCTCTAATTGCCGCAGCGTCCGCTCTCCGACGCCGCGGCCTTTTTTATGGGATAGAAAAGATCGGCAATGATCTTCCTCCTCGAAATACCCGGATGTTTTGCCGATCCGACCGAAAAGTCCGGCCAACCGTTCTTCGATTTGCAGTTCCGTTAGCTTCATTCATCTACCTGCTTTCCTTCATTCTGTATTCTTAGGCGCGCTGCTCTGTCGAATCGGAAGCGCTCAGCAAAGCCATGCCGTTCCCAATCAGTTCTTTGTTTTCCGCTTTCTCCGCCAACTTTTCCAACTGCCCACGCAGACAGCGATTCCACTCGGGTAGAATGTTTTTGTCTGTAATTATCTCCAGAATTTCAAGGCGCAAGAGCCAATCTTCCGGATACTCGGCATCCAGCGTTTTCGCGATAAGAGGAAGCTCTTTTGCCGCTCTGTCATCTTCCAGGCCTCCTTCTCGAATGTCACGTACTGCCTGGTACAGCCCATGCAGTTTGCGCTCCTTTTCGCTCCATTGCGGGCGCGCTTTGGTAAGCGCTGATTTTTTGTCGGTATGCGCGGAGAATTTTTCTTTGTCGGCCGCACCGGAGAACACGGAGACGATCTTTGCACCGACCGCCATATCATACACACCCCACTCAGGCTCGAACAGCGTATTCCCGTCCACTCTTTTAACTGTACAGTTCTCAAAACCGATAAGGATAACTTTGCCCTGGTAGCGTTGTACGTATTTGACCGTGCCGGCAACGCGGATACCCGATTCGAACTCCAGATTAGCTTGCTGCCCGACTACAATATGAAGCCCCGTTAGCTGCTCTTCCGTCATCTCCTCGAGCGGCGTAGCCTCCCCTCTCAAACGTCCAATCGGAGCACCAAAGCCGTCTTTGTGGTAGTCTTTACCATGGCCGGGAAGCTCTGTGTTTTCCACCGCCAACGCAGTCGGACCTGTCAGTTGCAAATATACGGCTTCATCGCTGTCATCGTATTCCAAGCGCGTAATAATACCGGTAACCTGCAGGCCGGAGCTGTAGACGGCGGTGGCGATGTTCTCGGACTTAATGGCTTTTATCAAGCTCTCCGTGCCGCCGACGGAACAGGCAAGGCGCTTCTCCAACTCTTTTACCGCTTCAATAAGTTCGTCAAAGTCACGGCAGACAAATAATTGCGGCTGATAATCGGTAATATCATATCCGGTCGCAATGCAGGCATCGAGGGAGAACGGCAGCTTTTTCACGTCAGACTTCAGGCAGCGTTTGCTTTCGCCTACTGAAGACAGCAGACCCGCACCGTAAATCTGCGGATTCTCCGGCGTACCGATAAGCCCGTATTCTACCGTCCACCAGTACAGGCGGGATACCAGCTGAATTTCCGATACCTCGACTACCGCCTCCTGGGCTTCTTTTAGCCGCTGCTCCGCTTCTGCAATCTGATCCGCGGTCGCCATAGGATCTTCTTTTACCATGGAAAGATAACGAATTGCTTCATACAAATCATAATCTTCTTTTGTCGACATTGCTTTCGCGCCCAGCGCACCGATAAGCTTCACATAGGAAGCATATTTCGTATCCTTCAAAATTGGTGCATGTCCGGCCGCCTCGTGCAGAATATCAGGTGCCGGGGTATAGGCAATATGCTCATGTGTCCGGATATCGGTCGCAATCGGCAGGATGCCGTGCGCCTGAAAATCCATAAACGCAGCGGAAGAAAGAAAGCCGTCAATCGTAACCGCTCCCCAGCCATACTTGGCCATGCACTCGTCCATCGCTTCAATGCTTGGAATCGCTTCCACATCAATTCCTGACGAGCGCAGGCCATCGATATAGGCGGCATGAGCCCGTTCCCCGAGAAATGCACGGTTTTGCCGCATTACATAACGCCAGACCGCCTGGTTAATCGGCGTATACCTCTCATACTCCTGATCTACGACAAACTCACGCAGGTGAGAAGGAATATTCATTACAAGGCCTCCTCTTTTGCTTTATATGGATTTTTTTAAATAAATCCATAACATTTCTCCTTGCCGCAGTGGGTTATTTAATTCGGTTGCTTTTTACGCTCCAATACAAACGTATCCGCTACAGCCCGACTGTAGACCTGCCCTGACAGGCGGCCGATCGGCTGCAGCTTCTCCGTGTCAATCTTGCCGTCAAAATACAAATCATCTTTCACATGAATATTTACGACCTGCCCGATGACGAGGCTTCCTCCGCCGGGTTTATCACCAAAGTTCAACACATCATGGAGCACGCATTCGAGCTGCACGTCACTTTCTGCTACGCGCGGCGGCTTGATGATGTGACTGCTTACTTTTGTCAGCCCGGCCGCTTCAAATTCGTCGACATCAGGTGGATATTCAATGGCACAATCGTTCATTTGTTCTACAATCTTTTCACCGACGATGTTTACTACGAATTCGCGTGTCGCTTCAATGTTAGTAAGCGTGTCTTTGCGCGCGCCGTCCGTACCGCGACGCATCGGAGAGAAGCAGATCATCATCGGCTCGGCGGAAATCGCGGTAAAAAAACTGAACGGGGCCAGATTGGCTTGACCAGCTTCATTTATAGTCGAAACAAAAGCGATGGGGCGCGGTAAAATGGAGCCGATCATCAGCTTGTAGGCCTCATTCCAGGGAAGCGTGCTTGGTTCGATGTTCATGGAAAGCCCCTCCTTTATTTTTGCGGCAGCCAGCTATACATATAGCCGCTGTCTTCGTAGTCTTGTGCTTGCTTTACCACACGGAGCGGACGGAATGTATCGATCATGACCGCCAATTCCTTGGTGTCCTTCTTGCCGATGCTTTCTTCCATCTTGCCCGGGTGCGGACCGTGCGGCAGCCCGCTCGGATGCAGGGTAATCGATCCTTCTTCAATGCCGCGGCGGCTCATAAAATCGCCGTCTGCATAATAGAGCACTTCATCGCTCTCTACGTTGCTGTGTACATAAGGAGCCGGAATCGCTTCCGGATGATAATCGTACAGGCGAGGCACAAAAGAACAAACGACGTAATTCCGCGCTTCGAAAGTCTGGTGGACCGGCGGCGGCTGATGGACGCGCCCGGTAATTGGCTCGAAATCATGGATACTGAATGCATAGGGATAAAGATAGCCATCCCACCCAACCGCATCAAGCGGATGAAAGTCGAACAGGTATGAGGTCAGCATACCCTGGGCACGCACTCGCACTTCGAACTCGCCTTTCTCATCCTTCGGTTCAAGCTTCTCGGGTGTCCGAAAATCGCGCTCACAATACGGAGAATGCTCCAGCAGTTGGCCATATTCATTGCGGTATCGCTTAGGCGGCACAATCGCGGAATTGGACTCCACCACCAGGAAGCGCGCTTCATCCGACTCGAGAACAACACGGTACGTTGTGCCGATAGGAATGATGATATAGTCGCCCGGATAGAAAGACAGCTCGCCGAAGATACTTTCAATCTTTCCTTTTCCCTCATGAACAAACAGCATTTCGTCGCCTTCTCCATTTCGGTAGTAATACGGCATCTGTTCGGTCGGGCGGGCTACGCCAATGGCCAGATCGTCATTGGCCATCAGAATTTTCCGTGCTTCATAGAAGTCACCGCCCGCTTCCGTGTTCCATGTACGGAAATGCCGATGTTTCAGCCCATCTTTTTCTTCGAACTCAAGAACAATATCTTTGAGCTTTTTCACTTCCCGTACCTGAGTCGGCGGATTGATATGATAAATGAGCGACTGAATTCCGGAGAATCCCTTGGTGCCCATCAATTGCTCATAATACAGTCCACCGTCCGGCTTGCGGAACTGCGTGTGACGCTTATGCGGGATATTCCCCATCTTCACATAATGCGGCATTCCAACTCCCCCTCTTTTTATAGCATAACTTCACGCAGTGTCTGGATGAATGCTTCGTTCTCGAAAAATAATCGAGTCCAATGTTTGCTGCTTCCTGTTCTATGTACCGCCATCCTGCCTTAGACGATTTCGTTGCGGAGTACGCCCAGCCTTTCGATGGAGAGCTCGACGATATCCCCTTTTTGCAGCCAGCGGTGTATATTGGTGCCCAGCTCGAGAATGCATCCGGTTCCCACCGTACCGGAACCAAGCACATCCCCCGGATAGAGCGTGCAATCTTCAGACGCCCGCTCAATCATCTGTGCAAATGAGAAGTACAATGTTTGCATATTTCCCCGGGATAATAAACGTCCATTGACCGACGCTTTCATCTCAATGTTGTAATGTTCACCGCTGCGACGATCTTCCAGTTCGTCTTTCGTTACCAGATACGGTCCCATCGAAGTAGCGAAATCTTTGCCTTTTGCCGGTCCCAACCCTACCTTTACTTCTTCCCGCTGGATATCACGCGCGCTCCAGTCATTAAGAATCATAAAGCCTTCAATATAATCAAGCGCTTCTTCACGCTTAATATTGCGTCCTTCTTTACCAATGACACAGGCGACCTCCAATTCATAATCCAACCATTCGGTGTATCTCGGTTTCTCTACCGGCTCACCAGGCCCTTTTATCGCAGATGCATTCGAGAAATAAAAAACGGGAAAATGATACCATTCAGGCACCATGTCTAATCCCCGCTTTTTCCGTGCGGTTTTGACATGTTCCTCAAATGCATAGAAATCCCGAAAACTGTTCGGCCGTGGCAGCGGTGCCGCAAACTTCACTTCCGCTTCCTTTCCTACAGCAGGAAAGGACGGGGGCGTTTCTTTCGTCAGCGAAAGCAACCACTGTTTCACTTCTTGCGGAAGGTTCAGATAATCAAGCAGAGAAACGGGAGGGGAGATGGTCTCCCCTCTCATCTCTGTTAGGTAGCGGTAGGTCTCTTCCATGTCATATACGTTTTTGTCCTGAATCCAGCCCGCTCTTATTGTTTGATTGCCCGGTACATAGTAGCTAATGAGTTTCATTAGATGTTGCCTCGACGCTCTTGCTCACGTTCGATGGATTCGAAAAGCGCTTTGAAGTTCCCGTCGCCGAAACCAAGGGCGCCTTTACGCTGGATGATCTCGATAAACAATGTCGGGCGGTCCACAACCGGCTTTGTGAAAATCTGCAGTAAATAGCCTTCGTCGTCGCGGTCGACAAGGACGTTCAACTCCTGTAACTTTTTTAAGTCTTCATCAATTTCTCCTACACGGTTCGTTAAGCCTTCATAGTACGTGTCCGGTGTGTAGAGGAATTCGACGCCATTCTCTTTAAGGGCTTTTACGGTAGCGATAATGTCGTTAGTCAGCAAAGCCAGATGCTGTACACCAGGTCCTTTATAGAAATCAAGATATTCTTGAATCTGGGATTTGCGCTTGCCCTCCGCCGGTTCATTAATCGGAAACTTAATACGTCCCGTGCCATTCGTCATTACTTTGGACATTAAAGCGGAGTACTCTGTAGAAATGTCTTCATCATCAAATTGCTTAAGTACATTAAAGCCGAATACTTTTTCGTAGTAAGACGCCCATTCATCCATTACTTCTACATTGCCTACGATATGGTCAATGCCTACAAGGCCGGTGGATGCAGATGGGATGTCGAATTCGGCAGGTTGATAGCCTGGCAGGAAAATGCCGTTGTAATCTGCTTTTTCGATCAGCGTGTGAATGGTATCACCGTATGTACCAATCACCGCTTTTTTCACCAGACCGTTTTCGTCGCTTTCGGTCCACGGTTCACGGATGGCGATAGCCCCACGCTCTACAGCGCCTTTGTACGTTTCTTCTACGTTTTCCACTTTCAGCGCAATATCTTTTGCACCTTCACCGTGCAGCTTTACAAATTCAGCGACATCCGTATTATCCTCCAACGTTCCTGTCAAAATAAGGCGGATGCTCCCCTGCTCAAGCACGTAAGATACACGGTCCCGGCATCCGGTTTCCAGACCGCGATAAGCTTTTACTTTAAAACCGAACGCACGGCAATAATAATACGCTGCTTGCTTGGCATTCCCCGTATAAATTTCTACATGATGAATATCCTGTACAGGAAAGATTTCTTCTTTTGTCAGTTTTTTAGTGTCAAACAGTTCTTTAGACATATCATTCCCTCCCAATATAAATAAGATATTAGTTTATTATAAATATTTATTCCTAAATAATCTTATTAATCAAAATAATATGATATTTTATCATTTATCGCAAACGCTTACATTAACGCGTATATACTGTACAACACTAAAGTTAAACACAATTGATATAGGTATTACATTGCCTAAAAAATTTATTAGTAAACAAAAACACTTGTGGTACGAAGGAAAAGATAGAAAAGAACGAGAGGATGATTTCAATAAGAAAAAGGCGAACGCCTTTTTCTTCCCCGAATCTTATTTTCTCTTCCCCTTCCTTCTTTTCTCATAATTTTCACAGAAAACGATCATGGTTTTTCAGCCGCAACCCCGACATGAAAATCGTGGGAAAGGCGGCTGACTTTTGTGGTACGAAGAAAAAGAGAGGAAAGAAGAAGGAGAGGATTTCAATGGTGAAAAAGGCAAACGCCTTTTTCTTCTCTGGATCTCCTTTCCTCTTTTTCTCCTTCTTTCCTCATGATTTTCACAGAAAAAGAAAAATAAAAAACACTCTTCTTCAATGAAGAGAGTGTTTGTCATTTACGGTATGTATTTTATAAAAAAAGAGTGGGCCTAGGCTGACTCGAACAGCCGACCTCACGCTTATCAGGCGTGCGCTCTAACCAACTGAGCTATAGGCCCGTAAAATCTATATGGTCGGGAAGACAGGATTTGAACCTGCGACCTCCTCGTCCCGAACGAGGCGCTCTACCAAGCTGAGCCACTTCCCGGTAAAACGGGTATTACACAAAAAATGAAGCACCCGATTGGGTACTAATTGAGAATAATGGAGCGGACAACGAGACTCGAACTCGCGACCCCGACCTTGGCAAGGTCGTGCTCTACCAACTGAGCTATGTCCGCAAAGAAAAGTAGCAACCTCTTCGTTTACCACCGTTTCATTCTAACAAGGAAAATGACTCGGCGTAGTTAGAATGAAGATAAATGGTGCCGGCGAAAGGAATCGAACCCTCAACCCCCTGATTACAAGTCAGGTGCTCTGCCAGTTGAGCTACACCGGCACAATCTTCATGATTTTCTTTTTTGACGCTGGTTTATCCTCACAAAGAAGCATTACTGTCCGTTCACTCGCTATCGGATAAAAAGGCGTTCAAAAAACAAAATCATTCACGTATTATCCAAATCATGAATGGTGGAGGGTGACGGGATCGAACCGCCGACCCTCTGCTTGTAAGGCAGATGCTCTCCCAGCTGAGCTAACCCTCCATTATGGTGACCCGTAGGGGA
>Ga0310822_100246_pt1 | contig 34180 bp, 33 predicted proteins | sample P4_ome_2_FD_201313 | JGI IMG/M metagenome (GOLD analysis project Ga0310822, IMG submission 201313) | Sorghum-adapted microbial communities from Joint BioEnergy Institute, Emeryville, California, United States - P4_Day56_Rep2 | ecosystem: Engineered > Bioreactor > SSF (Solid state fermentation) >... | reverse complement strand
TCTTACTCCTGATCCCCTATACCTTCTCGCCGCATGCGTATGTAGTACACTCAAATACGATTCTACCATCGAAGAAGACAAGCCCATCTGTGTATCACGCTGCACAGTAGCTATTGTAAAGAGGAATGATGAAAAGACATCAAGTAATTGAGAGTAAGCAATTAAAGAAGATAAAGGCTCTCTGCTAAGCATTTTTCTTTTCCTCGCTTAGCTTTACCGGTTGTAGGGCGGATACGACCTATCACAGTCTCCCTCTTCGAGAGGCCCAGATGTTTGATAGGTCAGCCCGGAGACCGGCCAAGCGGACAGCATTACTCCTTAGGGAAAAGAAACCCGCGTGCAGAGAGCCTTATCTTCTTTTATTTCTCTTCAATCTTGATGCTTTTAATGAACACCTTCTCTACAGGTGAGCTGAATTCGCCGAGCGGGTTTTGGGCGACAGGCGTGCTGGAGATAGCCTCGATCGTGTCCATTCCGTCGATAACTTTGCCGAATATGGTATATTTCGGCTGACTGTTCAATCCTTCCACGCCTTCACCGTTGCCGATGAAGAATTGGCTGCCATTCGTATTCGGACCGGAGTTCGCCATGGCGACAATGCCTTTTTCGTATTTATGTTTTGACGGCAGTTCATCTTCAAATTGATAGCCGGGTCCACCCATGCCATTGCCGAGCGGGTCCCCTGTTTGGATCATGAAATTTTTCATAATCCGGTGAAAGATGACGCCGTCATAGAAATTCTCTTTGGAGAGAAAAACGAAGTTGTTGACGGTTTTGGGCGCATCTTTTGCAAACAGCTCAATCGAGAACTTGCCTTTGTTTGTTTCCACATGCGCAATGTATGTTTTGTTTGGATCGATTTGCATGGCCGGAGCCTTGTCCCACTGTTTGACTGGCTGCTTCTGTTCCTGTCCGGTGGCAGGGGAGCTTTGCTGCCCCTGATTGGAAGAACATGCTGTAGTAGTAAGCGCTGCTGCAAGCGCCAGGGTGAGTAATGCAAGGTGCTTTCTTTTCATCTTTCTTGTCCTCTAACTTTCTCTATGTTATTTTCCCTTTTGCAGATGCTGCGGCACAACCGGACGCATAATCAACTGATTCATAATCACGTGTTCCGGGGCTGCAATCATCTGATACGCCATGTACGCCACCTCTTCCGGACGAAGCGCGTACTCTTTCGGAGCGCTCTGGCCGAATTCCGTCTGTACGGAACCCGGGCAAATAACGGACACCTTTACGTTGTGCGGTTTTAACTCCTGCGTCAGTACATCGGTGAATGCCATTAAGCCGAATTTCGACGTACAGTATCCTCCGCCTCCCGGAAACGTAACCGTGCCGGCCACGCTGGAGATGTTGACGATATGGCCGCCCTGCTGCTGAATCATGTGGGGGACGGTGTACTTCGTACAGAGAAATACGCCTTTCAAATTGACGTCCATCATTTCATCCCATTGCGCTTCTGTCAGTTCATGTATCGGGCCGAAATGGCCGAGTCCGGCATTGTTAACCAGTGCATCAATTCGCCCTTCTTCGTGTACGATCTGTCCGATAAGACGTTCGATGGCGCTGCTGTCTCTAATATCGCACGGAGAAGGAATAATACACCCCTGTTTATTATCGGCTTCAGTTGCCAGCTCCTTCAGCTGCGATTCGCTGCGTGCGATCGCATAGACGGTGGCCCCTTTGTCCGCAAACAGTAGGCTCATGGCCCGCCCGATACCTTTGCTTGCGCCTGTGATTAGCACAACTTTGTTATGTATGGATTGCAGTTCCATTGTTATCGCCTCCTGGCTTTTATTTTACCATAGTTTTATCTGAACGAAATTTACGGAAAAAGGCGATTATTTTATTAGAAATATGTTAAAATGTTCGTGTTGAGTTCGATTAGCAAGCAACTGCATATTACACAAGTCGGAGGAGCTGGGGAAGAAAAAATGTTTCGTACCATTTTATTTGACGTAGACGGAGTTTTATTAAGTGAAGAGCGTTACTTTGACGCTTCGGCGCTGACGGTGTGGGAGATGCTGTACAGCCCCAAATACATCGGCCTTGCCGGTGATGCGTTCGAGCCGGCGCCGGAAGAAAGTGTCATCCGCCGTGTACGCGCCGAAGTGTTCGATCACGATAAAGTATTAAATTTCATTAAAACAAGAGGGATTAACGCTAACTGGGATATGGTGTATCTGGCATTTTCCTACCAATTAGTACGTCTGCTGGCTGAGTTGCACAAAACGAAGTCTGAAGAAGTACGAGGCATCCTGACGTCACAAATTCACCGTGAAGCCATTGCCAGGGTGAAAGAGCTGGCGCAGGGGATAGATTTTACGGTGGACTATGCCGCGTTTGTCGCGGACTTTGAGAAGAGCACGGCGGAGAAGCAGGCACTGCTTCTGTATCTGAATGACCTGGTGCGTGAGAAGACAGGCATCGAGACGACCATTTTCTCGCGCAACAGCGAACTGTGGGACCTCTGCCAGGAGACATTCCAGGAATGGTACTTAGGCGATCGTCTTGTCGCCGACTCGATTGGCCGTGCAGCCTACCAGAAAGGTAAAAAAGGCTTCCTGGACGACGAAATTCCGATTGTAGAGCCGGCAAAAATGGCCGAAGTGCTGGCTGAGTTGAAAAGTCGCGGCTATGAGCTTGGCATCGGAACAGGACGTCCGCGCATCGAAACGGTGGAGCCGCTTAAAGCGATGGGATTGCTTCAATATTTCAATCCGAACCGTGTTGTAACCGCAAGTGACGTATTGGATGCGGAGAAGCGCTATCCGGATCGTGCACCGCTCGCCAAACCGCAGCCGTACTGTTATATCAAAGGGATGCTCGGCATGGATTGCCATGACGACGAGTGCTTCGGTTTAGCGCTGCCGATTGAAAACGGCGAAGAGATTCTTGTGGTGGGCGACTCTGTAGCGGATTATATGGCGGCCCGCAGCATTGGCTGCAAGTTCGCGGCGACGCTAACCGGTTTGACCGGCCAGGAAGCGCGCGCCAAGTTTGAAGAACTAAAAGCCGACTACATCCTCGATGACATGACGCAGATTTTAACTATTTTGTAAAAATGAAACCCGGCATGCAGGTCCATGAAGGCCTACATACCGGGTTTTTGCTTTCTTAAGTGTTGAGCCGCTTAATATAAGAAGACATCGAGCAGTTTTGCCAGGTAAATTACAACTCGATTTGCGTTACACTTTTAATTTCATTTAGCTCGCCTAACGTGTCGAGAACGTCAGGGCTCACTTCTTTATCCACGCTTAGCAGCATAATTGCCTGACCGCCCACATCGCGGCGTCCCACCTGCATCGTCGCGATGTTGACGTCATTATTGCCGAGAAGTGTACCGACACGGCCAATGGCGCCCGGACGGTCATTGTGGTGTACGAGCAGCAGATTGCCCTGCGGTACAAGGTCGATGGAGTAGCCGTCGATTTTTACGATGCGCGGGCCGTAGCCGTTCAGCAGCGTACCGGCAACCGTTCTTTCTTCCTGGCTTGTTTTCAACGTGACGGTAACAAGGTTGTTGAAGCCTCCGCCATATGTGGACTTTTGCTCTGTTACATGGATGTCACGGTTTTTTGCAAGGATTGGCGCATTGACATAGTTAGCTGCCGCACCTAAATGGTAGGCCAGGATGCCTTTAAGCGTTGTGCGGGTCAGCGCCGCCGTATCGATGTCATTCAAATCGCCGGAATAAGTTACGACGACTTCTTTCAGGCCGCCTACTGCAATTTGCGCAATGAAAGATCCTAGCTTTTCGTTCAATTCAAAGTACGGTTTAACTTTCTCCATCACATTTGCCGGGATAGACGGCAGATTCACCGCATTTTTGAACGGCTCATCACGCAGAATGTGCAGAATTTCTTCGGATACGTCAATCGCCACGTTCTCCTGTGCTTCCACGGTGGAAGCGCCGAGGTGCGGCGTTACGATAACCTGCGGAAGTTTAAGCAGCGGGTTATCCACCGGCGGTTCCTGTTCGAATACGTCAAGGGCCGCCCCGGCCACTTTGCCGCTTACGATCGCTTCATAGAGCGCTTTTTCGTTGATGATGCCGCCGCGTGCACAGTTTACGATACGTACGCCGTCTTTCATCTTTTCAAACTCTTTTGTGTTGATGATATATTTCGTATCTTTTGTCAGCGGTGTATGCACAGTAATGAAATCAGCCTGTGTTACGACGTCATCGAGCGTACCGAATTTTACGCCCAGTTTATCGGCACGTTCCTGGGTCAGGAACGGATCGTAGGCAATGACGGTCATATTGAAAGCCTTGGCGCGTTTAGCTACTTCGGCTCCGATACGGCCGAGACCGATAATGCCGAGTGTTTTGTTGTTCAATTCCACTCCGGTGAACGATTTACGGTCCCACTCGCCTTCGATCAGCTTCTTATAGGCCGGTGGGATACGGCGGGCGAGCGCCATGATCATCGCAAAAGAGTGCTCGGCCGTAGAGATTGTGTTTCCGTCCGGTGCGTTAATTACGACAATACCCGCATTGGTAGCAGCAGTCAGATCGATGTTATCGACACCTACACCGGCGCGGCCAATCGCTTTGAGCTTTGTGCCCGCTTCAATTACAGCAGGTGTCACTTTCGTCTGGCTGCGTACGAGCAGCGCATCGTATTCTCCGATAATGTCGATTAATTCGGCTTCGGAGAGGCCGGTCTTGCGGTCCACCTGAACATCTTTTGCGTCGAGCAACTTCTGGATACCAAACTCGCTTAATGGATCGCTTACTAAAACTTTAAACATAGTATCTACACCTCCGCGGCGCATGGCGCCTTTTTCCCTGGAATATATTTTTTGGTAAATAAAAAAGCCTTTCGTGCTCACTACAAGCTTGCAACTTGCAGTGAGGGACGAAAAGCTTCGTTTCGCGGTACCACCCTCATTCACTGCTGTTTCACAACAGCAGCCTCAACCGGTCCGCTGGTGACGGACCGATGCCTATAACGGGGCTTCCGTTCAGACCTACTTCTTCCGGTTCAGCCTGACAGCTCAGGAGCGCTCAAACGACAGGGGATTCACCGGTTCGCAGCAACCACCGGCTCTCTGGAGAATCGCAACCGCAGTTTCTCTCCGTCTTCGCTGTTTATGTATATTGTTTGTTGTCTGATAATAATTTAACATGTAAAATAAACTGGGTCAAGCATTTTTCAGCTAAAAACTTAACATTTTTATTTTTATTCATAACAATGTTCGGGTTTAGCTTAAATCTTTATTTTTATTCTATCAAGTTGCTGCAAGGATGTAAAGCTGATTTGTATTCCTATATCGTAAAAAAATTATGAAAGTAAGGGGGAAGGACGGGAATCCGCTTTCAAAAAATTGCGCGAAAAATTCCCTTGCGTGGTACAACAGGGAGATGCCATGATAAGATACAGAGTAAAGGAGGGCAAAGGAGTGGAGATTAGAAAACTGCGTGGCCACCACCTATTATGCGTGCATGGTTTCCAGGGCATGGGATACAGCCCTTCATTTATAGCGAAGATGCAGGAGATTGTGGAGCAAGTCCGCGATCCAGAATGCGATATTTGGCTTGAAGTGACGATCGGTTTCGATGAAGCGTGCAGCGCCTGTCCACACAGGGGAGAGGCGAAATGCGAAGCGGACGAGGATTCCGACCTTTCTGTCAAGCGAATGGATGCAAATGTCATTCGCCATCTGGAATTGGAGCCGGAAGGAACCTACCGTAAGGAATGGCTGGTGCGGCGTACGGCACGAATGGTGGAGCCGGACGATCTGGATACGTTATGTGCGGATTGCTCATGGCTTGCCGAAGGCGTATGCAAAGAGGGGATCCGGAGCCTGCGCGAAGCGCATGGAATTACAGGGGAGACGAAAGCGGATAGAGCATAAGAAAAATTCGCGGGCGTTGCCGCTCTTTTTCCCCCTTCGGGCCCCACGCTCCACACGGAAAAACCTCCCGGCCGGGAGGTTTTCGTATGTACAATCAGGCTTATTTGTTTTCCGCATAACGGGCGAGGCACTCGTCGATAAGCTGTGCCGCTTTCTCCGGACCTTCCCAGCCTTCAATTTTTGTTTCTTTGTTCTCGAGGTCTTTGTAACGCTCGAAGAAGTGGGAAATTTCCTTCGTGATATGAGCCGGGATATCATCGAGGGATTTCACATCGTTCCAGCGCGGGTCGTCAACCGGTACGCCCAGCAGCTTCTCATCCTGACCTTTGTCATCAGACATAATGAGTACACCGATGATGCGGGTAGAGATAACGCAGCCCGGGAATGTTGGGAATGTGGTCAGCACAAGCGCATCCAGCGGATCGCCGTCAAGCGCCAGCGTGTTTTCCAGATAGCCGTACTCGGTCGGATAGTGCATCGGAGAGAACAGGACGCGGTCCAGACGAAATACGCCTGCTTCTTTATCGAATTCGTATTTGTTCTGGCTTCCGGCCGGAATTTCAACGAATACATCAACAACTTTGTTTTCAAAAGCCATGAAGACTCCTCCTCTTTTTAATCGTTCTTGTCCCGTGGGGGATTCTGCTTCATTATAGCAAGTTCCATTTCATAAGAAAAGCACATCCTGAGAAGAGAGGAGGATGGGAATGGATTTTCTCATCGGATTTGTAGGAAGTCTGCTGATTTCCGGTGTGGCGTATTGGAAGCGGTCGCTTTCGGCAAGCGGGGCCGCCGCAGCAATCTTGCTCGGTACGCTGATGTATGCGCTTGGCGATATTCGGTGGTACGGTCTGCTCATTGCGTTTTTTGTTTCATCCAGCCTGCTGTCGCACCGCAAGAAAGAGGCGAAGCGGGAAGTAGAGAACCTGTTTGCGAAAACAGGCACACGGGACTGGCTGCAGGTTGCGGCGAACGGCGGACTTGGGCTTGTTGCGGTATCGGGAGCATTTTTCCTTGGTCGCGAAGAAATGTGGTATGCGTTTTATATTGGTGTAATGGCAGCAGTAACAAGCGATACGTGGGCGACGGAAATCGGCGTGCTTGCCAGACGTAAACCGCGTCATATTTTCACGTGGCGCGAGGTAGAGCCGGGAACATCGGGCGGAATTAGCGGCCTGGGTTTTTTTGCTTCCTTGCTGGGAGGTATATTTATCGGCGTGATGGCGATTTTGTTTACATGGCTTGCCGAAGGAGAGTTTCCATTACTGTATCTTGTGGGCGGTGCATTGGGCGGCCTGACCGGAAGCCTTGTGGATAGTGCAATCGGAGCAACATGGCAGCAGATGTACCGCTGTGAAGCGTGCGGCAAAGGGACGGAGCGGACGGAGCATTGTCAGCAGCCGACACGTGTAATGAGGGGGTATGCATGGTGTACGAACGATATGGTGAACCTAATGGCGTCCCTGATCGGCGGCTTGGTCGCTGTTTGGTGGCGATAAAGGCGAAGGGAGACAAATAAGGAGCGGAATTTTCCGCTCCTTTTATTATTTCGTTTGTCTGGTTGATGTTTTTTTGATTTGCTCCCGTTCTTCCTGCGTTAAGACGCCCATCAGATACAGCAATTCTGTTACTTTTTCAATGCGTCCGGTTCTTCGTGGCTTCTTCATGCGTATGCCTCCCGGCTGATGGATTTAGTTAATTTTATTATACTCAATAGTTTTGACTTTGCGCAACATTTTTTTGAAAATAGACGCAAATCACACAAATGAATTCTAGTAACCGTTTGGCGATCTTATAGCAGGGGGATGTTACATAAATTTCTTGCGCAGGTACCACCACATCCACCACGAAAGCGCCGTCAGCATGACGAAGATTACGAGCGTCGTATACGGTGAATCCTGAAACGGCAACGGCACGTTCATGCCGAAAAATCCGGTCACGAATGTTAGCGGAAGCATGATGGTGGAAATCATCGTCAGGATGTTCAGGTTCTCTGTCGTTTTCGCGCTGACAATTGAATAATACGTATCAAGCGCACTGTTTACCAGGTCCTTAAATGTTTCCGTGGAATCGGCGATCCGCTCCAGGTGGTCTTTCAAATCAATGTAGAACGGTACGTTATCCTCTTGAATGGGGAACAGCCACTGACCGTTGATTGTAGCGAACACCCGCTTCTGCGGCAGAATAACGCGGCGGATGAGAATCAGTGTCCGCTTGAGCGCCAGGAACTCTTCCGTTACAAGCTCCATGTCGTATTCATACATCTCGTCTTCAATCTCATCAATCCGGATACTGATCCGATCAAGAATCGGGAAGTATTCGTCCGTAATCCCGTCAATGATAGAGTAGAGCAAATAGTCTGCCCCCCGGTTCATGTATTCTTTGCTTTGCAGACAAGCGGCGGCAATACGTCCGATCGACGGCATCGGCCGCTTATGAATGGTTACGATATAATTCGGTCCCATAAAAACGTTCAGCTCAAGTGTCGTAATCTCATTATCGCTTTCTTCATGATAGCGCAGCGCATGAAACACGAAGAAGTGGTAATCCTCGTAGTCATCTACTTTTGCGCGTGGGCTGTGCTGCAGGCAGTCTTCGATTGCCAGCGGGTGAAAGCTAAACAGCTTGGCGACGTAGTGGAGTTCTTGGTTGCTTGTATTAAACAAATCAATCCAGAGCAAGTCCTCATTGGAATGGAGAAATTCATCAATTTTATTTAAGTCCACATCATGGAGCATCTCCTGACTAGAATGGTTGTAAAAATAGGTTTTGATCAAGGGTATCCCTCCTTAACCTTATGATAGTCAGTACTACTTGTACTTCAGGGAAGGACGGCTGACTTTTGCGGTACGAAGGAAAAGAGAGAAGCGAACGAGAGGATGATTTCAATGGGGAAAAAGACGAACGCCTTTTTCTTCCCTGGCTCTTCTTTCCTCTTCTCCTCTTTCTTTTCTCCTCATTTGCACAAAAAAGCCTCTCCCGTATGCCCAGGAGAGGCTTCATTCGTTCAAGCCGTAAACGCAAAGAAGGAACGCATACGAAAACAAAATCCGTACGTTCCGCGTATTCTCCTGGTTGAGCTTCGGCACAGAACAACGTAGAGTAATGACTCAGCCACCTTAAGTAGAGCCTTAATCCGGCAATACCTGTTCTACCCATTGGCGTCTCTCGACGTTTCCGGGCAGTGGCCTGTGTTTGAACTGGAGCCTCGCCTAACGAGAATGCTTATGAATACTTATGACATACTTTAGGATATAGGCAATTAGAAGAGTTGTCAATTGTCTTTTCTTGTATACCGGTTTAAAAGAAGATATCGATTGGGGAGAACTTGTCGGGTACTTTATCTTCGGATAGATTGCATTTCTCGTGACAATCAGCGGGATTGTGATGGCTACGATTATGGGCGGCATCGCGGTTGTAAAACGGGGAAAAGAGCATGTTCGTCAGTGTAGAAGAACATAAAGATAAGGAGATGACATGCAGCGAAAAAGCCTAACCGGACCGGTTAGGCTTTGAATGAATACTTCGGATAGTCCCAGGCTTTGCAGCAGCCTGGTTCCTATTCTTCAACTTTAATGGAATCAGTCGGGCAACCTTCAGCTGCGTCGCGAACATCATCGAACAAGATGTCCGGAATTTCGGCAGTGTTAGAGTTGTCATCGATTTTGTTGAAAGCCAGACCTTCATCATCATAATCGAATACATCTGGAGCTGTTGCGCCACAAGCTCCACATGCGATACAAGTGTCTTTGTCAACCCATGTAGTCATTCTATCTTCACCTCCACAATTACTAAGAAAAGATGTTGTCTACTTCTCCTCCCCCATTGTAAACATTGTACCTATGAATATCAAGATGGTTAAGAAAAAATAATGAACAGGCTGCAAAAACATCTCTTCCTCTCCACCCGGGAGAGCGCTACACTATAAATAGGTACAGTAACTACTTACCCGAATGTAAGGAATGAAAACATAGAGATGGAGAATCGATTTGAAGAAGGCCTGTTTCTCGTGGCCGCCGCACGTTTTCGCGGCGAGCGGACATCGCAGGCCATCGTACATTTGCTCAGAGGACGCAAAAACAACCAGGTCATCGCCGACGCGGCCCTTTTCGGCACATCGATGCTGTACGGCATAATGAGAAACGTGTCCGGCGAGGCTGTGCGGAGTCGTTTGGATGCGCTTATCGAGCGCGGATGGATCGAGGTGCACCAGGGAGAAAAAGAGCAGGTCTACTGTTCCATGACAGGGAAAGAAGAGTTGCGGAAGCTGAATGCTGAGTTTCGGTATGAGGCTTGTCTCTCGGCGGTTGCTTCCGTCCATGAAAAAGTGCGGGCGGTGCGCTTTTGGAAGAAGTTTTCCCTTTTTATTCAAACGCTTTCACATCTTATCGCCCAGGAGACATTGTTTTATCCTGTAGTGGAGCAGCGGGAGCTGCAGCAGGAAGTAAAACGGGTTATTATGTCATATGCGGACAAGCGCAGCCTGGCATTACAAACGAAGCAAGAGATCGCTCGCTGGATGGGAGAAGTAGAGGAGGAAGAGCGTCAGATTATCCTGCGCCGCCTAAGTGGAAAAGCGAGAGCAGGCCTGACATACAGGCAACTGGCAGACGCGATTGGAACGGATGAAGGAGCCGCGGCTCTGCATATCATTAGATTGGCCGCAGAGCAGCTTGCGCGCCTGGCTTCCGGTGCCTATCCGGTGTTGTCGGAGCTTGCTGACAGCCGGGCGGGCGAGGCGATGTTGACCCGGACGGCACAGCAGACAAAGGCGTTGCTCGATATGGGCTATTCATTTAAAGAGATTGTAAAGCGGCGCAGGCTTAAACCCGGCACAATCGAGGATCATCTGGTTGAAATTGCCATTGCCGACCCCTCCTTCGATATTAGTCGGTTCGTATCCCGGCAGAAGATGGATCGAATTCACGCAATTATGCGGGAGAAGGGAACAAAGAAAATCGGGGAAATCAGACGGGAGGCGGGTGAAGAATATAGCTATCTTGAGATTCGCCTTGCATCCGTGCGTGCGCCCAGGGGAGGTGGACAACCATAGAACAAGCACAAGAACAGGCGCTGCATGCAGCGCTTAAACGTTATTTTGGATATAATGCATTTCGGGCCGGACAGCTTGATATTATGCGCTATCCGCTTGTGGGTGAGAATGCGCTCGGCATCCTTGCGACCGGTGGCGGCAAATCGCTGTGCTACCAATTGCCCGCACTGCTGTTCCCCGGGATGACTGTCGTTATCTCGCCGTTGATCTCGCTGATGGCGGATCAGGTGCGCCAATTGCGGCGCAGGGGCATTCAGCATGCGGAATATATTAACAGCACACTTTCGATAGGAGAACAGCGTTGGAAGATGCGCCAGGTTATGGAACGGAAAGTGAAGATTTTATACGTGTCCCCGGAAAAACTGCAGCAGGAAGCGTTCATGGAGCAGCTCGTGCATATCCCAATTTCATTGTTTGTCGTCGATGAAGCGCACTGCATTTCTCAGTGGGGCCATGATTTCCGCACCGATTACCAGCGGCTGCATGCCTGTATTCGGCAGCTGGGAAATCCGCCGGTGCTGGCGCTCACGGCGACGGCGACCGAAGCGGTGCAGCGGGACATCTGCCGTCAGCTTGCAATTCCTGCAGACCATATTGTGCTGCAGTCGATCAACAGAGAGAATATTTGCTATGATGTAGCATTTCTCTCCGATGAACGGGAGAAGGAAGCGGTTCTGTTTGAGAAATTGCGGACGTTGAAAGGTCCGGGCCTGGTATATTTCCGTTCGCGTAACAGCACGGAACGCGCGTTTTTGCAGGCACAGGAGCACAATATCGGGCGCTGTGCGTTTTATCATGGAGGCATGGGGGCGGAAGACCGGATGTTGATTCAGCAACAATTCATAAATAATGAACTGGATATCGTTTTCGCCACGAACGCATTCGGCATGGGAATCGACAAATCGGATATTCGTTTTGTATTGCATTACCATGTTCCGCCGGATATTGAATCGTACTTGCAAGAAGTGGGGCGTATAGGCAGGGACGGCGCACCTGGGTATGCTTGCCTCTTATCGACGCCTGACGACGGAGTGCTGCCCGGGCAGCTTATCGCCGAAGAGTATCCGGGCGAGAAGCAGATATGTGGATTTACAGCATTCCTTAAACCTCATCGCGGCCAAACTATACAGCTAACCGAACAGGAAGCCCTGGAGCGGTGGGCGCTTGAAGTTCAGCATTTGTCCATTCTGCTCTATCATATGGAACGGATGGAATGGATACATCGACCCCGCCGCTCGAAAGAAGGGTGGGAGTTCGAAATCTCTTCGTCATTCCCGGAACAGTGCGGGGAGCTTGTCGGTGCGGTTTTCCGCCGCCGTAACGAAAGATATGATAAATTAGAGGAGATGCGGAACTGGCTTTCGAAAGCGACATGCCGCAGGGAAGCACTGGGAAGGTACTTCTCTCAGGAGCACCGGACGGCGCTTGCCAGTTGTTGTGACCGGTGCGGTATTGATATGAAGCTCTATGAACGACAGATGCCGGATGCGGTGCAGCCACAGGAACGATGGGACTGGCGGCGTGAGCTGGATCTTCTGCTTCCGGTTTCCTGACACCAAAGAAGGGAAGAGCAAAATGGATCCGCGATATGCACATTTGGATAGTCGAACGCTGGCGCTAAACGTATATATTTCCCAGGCGATTTTGTTTGTCATAGGACTTGCAGGGCTGTATTTTTTTTATATTCGTCCGGGGGTTGATTGGGTAGGACGATTTCTTGCCCCTCATATAGCAGATGTATTTGTGTACGGTACACTGCTTGCGCTTTTGGTGGTGGCAGTGGAGATTGTCTTGATTGTCTGGCTGCCGCCGGAGATGTTTGATGACGGAGGATTAAACGAGCTGTTGTTCCGTGATTTGCCTGTCTGGCACATCGCACTGGTATGCCTGGTGGTAGCGCTGGCGGAAGAATTTCTGTTCCGTGCTGTTATCCAGCCGGGGTTGGGCGTATGGTGGACAAGCGTGTTATTTGCGCTTGTACATGTGCGCTATCTCAAGAAGTGGGTGATGATGGCCGTCGTATTTTTAATCAGCATGCTGTTCGGGTGGCTGTTTGATAAGACGGGAACCGTCTGGGCTGTAGTGTGGACCCACTTTTTAGTTGATTTTATTCTTGGATGTTTTGTAAGAAAAGGATGGTTTTTCTCGCCAAAGGAAGGAGAATCCTTACAAAAAGCGAATAGAGAAGAGAGAAATGAAAACAAAGAAAATGGGGATGCCGATGAGCGAGAAACAACGTAACCATTCGGATCAGTCTGATGCGCTGCGAAAGCTGGTAGAGCGGCAAAATGAAGCGGAACAAAGCGCGATAGAGCCACAGGTAGAACGGCCGAATAAAATACCTACCGGTACGCTGCCGCCGCGCAGTACCGTGCACAGAAAGCCGCCTTTAAATCTTACACCGTATTATTATATTGCCGGCGTTTTGCTGCTGCTCGTGATAGGCGGCCTTGTTTTCTTGTGGTACGCGGCGCGAAGCGAGCCTTCCACGGCCCAGCCGCAGACCCAATCGAAAGCGTCTGAAACCGGAAAGCAAGCCCCGGCCAAAGACGGTCAGACGAAGACACCGTCTTCTCCTGCGCCTTCACCGCAGGCCAAACCGGCCCCGGCGAATCCGGGTTCGTCTCAGAATCCGGCCGGATCGCAGGCGCAGACTTCGGGAAGCGTAAAGCCTCCTGCTGCATCACAGACATCTTCTGCCAAAGCGACAGCACCGCAGAGTTCCGCAGCAAAACCGGCGCCTGTTGCAAAAAAAGCCCCGGCGAAGGCGCAAAAGCGAATTCTGCGTCATAGGGTACAAAAAGGCGATACACTATATAAAATTTCTGTCATGTATTACGGAACGGGAAAATATCAATTTTATCTTGCGCGTTACAACGGGATTCAGAATTTATACGCCGGTACGGTACTAAAGGTGCCAATCCCGCCCCGGTAAGAGAAACAGACGCCGTCTGGCGCCTGTTTTTTTCTGTGAAAATCGTGAGGAAAGAAGGAGAAGAGTGAGGAAAAAAGAGCTAAGGAAGAAAAAGGCGTTCGCCTTTTTCCCCATTGAAATCCTCTCCTCATTCTTTCCTCTCTTTTCCTTCCTACCCCAAAAGTCAGCCGCCCTTCTCATGATTTTCATGTCGGGATTGGGCTAAAAAGCCATAGTAGTTATATTTTTGGATACACTACACCCAAAAGGAAGTTCTGGAAGAGAAGGAGAATGGAATATGTCGCAGATGGAAAATCCGCTAATTGTCCAGGGTGATCGCACGCTGCTTTTGGAAGTGCGCCATCCAAAGTACAGTGAGGTTCGCGATGCTCTGACACCGTTCGCTGAATTGGTCAAGAGTCCTGATTATGTTCATACCTATCGTCTAACTCCGCTGTCGTTGTGGAACGCAGCCGCACTTGGCCTGCATGCTGACACGGTGCTTAATGTGCTGGAGCGGTATGCCAAATTCCCTGTGCCCGCTCCCGTAAAAAGTGAGATTGTCCGGACAATGTCGCGCTTCGGTCAACTGCAGTTGTTTGTGCGTGAGGGCGAGCTTGTGCTTTCGGCGGCCGGAGCACAAATCATGGAGGATATTCTAAGCTATGCATCGATCGCTAACTTAATCGAGCGTCGGCTGTGCGAGCGCGAAGTAATCGTACCGTTTGCCTGGCGTGGCGTTATTAAGCAATCCCTGTTAAAACTCGGCTATCCGGTTCAGGATATGGCAGGCTACACAGACGGAGAGCGGGTGGAGATGGAGCTTTGCAAACAGAGGGGCTTTGCGCTTCGTGATTATCAGGTAGCAGCGGTGGATGCATTCTACGCAGGAGGCAGTACATCCGGAGGAAACGGGGTGATTGTGCTCCCTTGCGGCGCCGGCAAAACATTGGTTGGCATTGAGACGATGGTACGGTTCGGCATGGCGACACTCGTGCTTACCAGCAGTACTACATCGGTGAAGCAATGGAAAAGCGAAATACTGGCTCGTACCACACTGACCGAAGAACAGGTCGGAATGTATACCGGACAGGAAAAACAGGTACGTCCCGTCACCATTAGCACATACCAGATGATTACACACCGGACGGCGGAGTCGGGAGAATTTCCGCATCTGTCGCTCTTTCATGAACGCGACTGGGGGTTGATTATTTACGATGAAGTGCATCTGCTGCCTGCCCCGGTGTTCCGCATGACCGCTGATATCCAGGCGAAGCGTCGCCTTGGCTTGACCGCTACGCTGGTGCGTGAAGATGGCCGCGCTGACGATGTGTTCAGTCTCATCGGTCCCAAAAAATACGAACTGCCATGGCGGCAGCTCGAGGAGCAGGGATTCATTGCAAGTGCGGTATGCACCGAGATTCGTGTGCCGCTGTCAGGCTTATTGAAGGCAGAGTACATGGGCGTGAGCGAGCGGCGGAAGTTTCGTATCGCCGCCGAAAACCCGGACAAGACTCCGGTGGTCAAAGATGTGCTGAAACGGCATGAAGGGGAACAAGTTCTTGTTATCGGCCACTACGTATCGCAATTGGAAGCGCTGGCGAGCGAGCTGGATGTGCCGTTGATTACAGGAAAAACATCCCAGGAAGAGCGAGAAGTGCTGTACCGAAAGTTTCGGCGCGGCGATATCAGGACGCTCGTCGTATCACGTGTTGCGAATTTCGCGATTGATTTGCCGGATGCAAGTGTGGCCGTGCAGGTCTCCGGTACGTTCGGTTCACGTCAGGAAGAGGCGCAGCGGCTGGGAAGGATTTTACGTCCGAAAAAGGATGGCCGGACGGCTCACTTCTACTCGCTCGTCTCGGCGGAATCAAAAGAAGAACAGTATGCGCACAGGCGCCAGATGTTTTTGGTTGAACAGGGATACCAGTATCGCTTGCAGGTTCTCAAACAAACATCCTCATAAACAGAGCAAAGAAACGGGCAAGAGATAAATGCTTCTGCCCGTCATTGTGTCACAAATTTTTCGATGAATTCTCCTTGTGAAAGCGGTGCAGAATGGGCAAACCAAAAGGAGGAACTTATTGCGTACCATGAGGAGGAGAGAACTACCCTATGTATGATTGTGCGATTATTGGAGGAGGCATCGCCGGTTTGCAGGCGGCCCTGCAGCTCGGCCGCTATATGCATCGTGTAATCGTGATTGACGCAGAAGGCGGACGTTCAAGCCTGGCACGGCGCTATGGTAATATTCTCGGGTTTCCTGACGGGGTCAGCGGTCCGGAACTTCGGGAGAGAGGGCGCGTTCAGGCCCAGAAGGTCGGAGTCGAATTTATGGACGGAAGAGTAAGCGGCGCACGAAAAAGGGAGGAAGGGTTTAAATTAAAACTCGAAGACGGAAAAGAAGTAACGGCCAAGCGGGTGCTGATTAGCACCGGCCTGACTGATAGAATCCCGGATAATATCGAAGGGCTGCGTCGTGTACTCGGCACGGCGATCTATGTATGTCCGGACTGTGACGGGTATGAAATTCGCGATACGAAAGCCGTCGTATTGGGCGCAGGGAACGCCGGAGCGGCCATGGCCTGCGCGCTTCGTTACTGGACGGATGACTTAACCTATATCAACCATGAGCCCGAAGGGAAGTCTGTATCAGAGCATTGGAAGGAGGAGTGTGCCAAGACTGGCGTGAATATAGTCAGCGGTCCCGTGCTTGAGGTGCAGAGCAAAGAAGAGGGTGTCCTATCCGGCATCCGTATAGCGAACGGTCAAGTCGTCAAAGCGGAAAAGGGATTCATCGCATTTGGCGGCAATAAGGCCGAATCTGACGTTGCCGCCATGCTTGGCGTAGAACGATTGGAGAATGGGCACATCCCGGTGGATGGCCGAACAAAAGAAACAAATGTGCGCCACGTCTGGGCTGCGGGAGATGTGGCGGCGCATTCTCAACTTCTGACGGTAGCGATTGGTGACGGTGCCCAGGCCGCGATATGGATTCATAAAAGCCTGCAGGAAGCATAAAAAGCTTGGCGCGGAACCATCACATCACCTTTAGTCGTGTGGAGTGTCAAAACAGCTTCTGTATAAGTACATTATTTCATTGTTATATTACAGTTTTCGAAGATTCAGGTAAAATCAGAGTCCGGCAGCGCCGGACTTTTTCTTTTGTCAATTATACAACGTATAAATAGTGTTAATTTATATCTGTTTTATAATATTTTTTAGTTCTGTATTATAACTGTAAAATAAATACCTCGATATGAGGGAGAATTATAAATTCAATTTTATCAATAAAGTAAGCGCTTTAAAAATAATAAGGGGAGTTTAGAGAAAAACAATGACAAACTGTTGCTTTAAAAAAATACACCTGTTATAATTTATTTGAATCTAAAATGCAAGACAATTCTAATTTTATAGTTGGTTATACGGACTATGGGTTTTTCTGGGGGAAAGATGTGTTTCAGGCAGAGCGATTGTCTGTTTATGTATGTTGAGATGGGGAGGAATAGAAATGTCGATACTTCCAAAGAAGAACGAACTTGGTTTTTATGAAATTCGTCTGGAATCTATCGGAGGGTTGGGAGCCAACCTGGCGGGGAAAATGCTGGCGGAAGCCGGTGTGCTGGGACTGGGGCTTAACGGAATGAACTTTTCTTCGTACGGTTCGGAGAAAAAGGGTTCGCCGGTAAAAGCGTTTATTCGCTTTAGCGATCCGGACGTGCAGATTCGTGCCGCCAGTCCGATCGAGCGGCCGCACGTGGTCGGAGTGTTTCATGAAGCGCTGTACAAAACGGTAGATGTCGTGTCCGGATTGGACGCACATGGTATCGTACTGGTTAATACCACACGTGATTTCGATGAAGTAAGGGAAGAACTGCATCTTGAATACGGTACGCTGGCGCTCGTCGACGCGCTCGGCATTGCCGTTGAAGAGAAAACAAAGGTCAACACCGCCATGCTCGGTGCGCTGTTCAGAATCTGTGACTTCCTTGATCCGGAAGCAATGCGCGCCGTTATTCGCAAAACGTTCGAGAAGAAATATTCGCACCTGGTGGAGCCGAACTTGCGCACGTTTGACCGCGGCTATAACGAAGTAGCATTTAAATCCTATGAAGTGCCGGAAGGATCGGCAGGCAAGGAATTCGTCCGACCCGAGCCGCTGCTTGGCTATGAAACTCAGCCGATTGGCGGAGTGATTGTGAATCCCGGGAACAGTATCCTGAAAGATTTGAGCGCAAGCCGCCAGGGCTTCCTACCGGAATATCACGATTCGAAGTGTATTCATTGCGCAGCCTGCGATACGGTTTGCCCGGATTTTTGTTTTGTATGGGAAGAGGGCACTGACAAGAAAGGGCGTCCCCAGATGTTTTTGTCAGGCATTGATTATCAGTACTGCAAAGGCTGTCTGAAGTGTGTGCAGGCCTGTCCGGTGGAAGCGTTGACCGAGATGCGAGAAGAAATTGGCTATGCCGAAGAGCATCGTGTACCGCAAAAATTTATTCTGGCCGCTAATTAATCAGGAAGAGGGGATGGATTAGAATGGCAATCGAATATAATACAGAAAAAATGGCATTGGATAGTGCGGCGAAAGAAACGATGCCGGAGCAGAAGCTGACGTTTGAATCCGGCAATGAAATGGCGGCGATGGCGGCCGCTCAAATCAATTATCACTTAATGGGGTATTTCCCGATTACGCCGTCTACGGAAGTGGCGCAGTTTCTTGACGCGATGAAGACGCGCGGCGAGCATGATATCGTGCTGATTCCGGCCGATGGGGAACATGGTTCAGCCGGGGTTTGTTACGGTGCGGCCGCAGCGGGCGGACGTGTGTTTAACGCGACCAGCGCAAACGGTTTCTTATACATGATCGAGCAGCTTCCGGTACAGTCCGGTACGCGCTTCCCGATGGTAATGAACCTGGTTACCCGTGCAATCAGCGGTCCGCTTGACATCCGGGGCGACCATTCGGATTTATATTACGGGCTTAATATCGGTTGGCCGATTCTTTTGGCGCGTGACCCGCAGGCGGTATATGATATGAACATCATGGCATTGCGCGTAGCCGAGCATGCGGATGTGCGCCTTCCGGTAATGGTAGCATACGATGGCTTTTTCACGTCACACCAAAAGCGCCGTGTGAACTACTTTGCCGACCGGAAGACAGTACAGAATTTCGTGGGCAAGGTGCCGTCCGGATACGTGCATGCACTGGACCCGGAAAATCCGGTGACCATCGGACCGTACATGAATGACCCTGATTTAATCAACAACAACTATCAGCAATCTGAAGCAATGTACCGCGCCGGCGAAGTGTTTAAGCAGGTAGCGGCAGAATATGAGAAGATTTCGGGGCGCAAATACGAAGTGCTCGATCTCTATCGTATGGAAGATGCGGAAGTAGCGGTATTTCTGCTTAACTCCGCGGCCGAGACGGCGAAAGATGTGGCTGATCAGCTGCGTGCCAAAGGCATTAAAGCCGGGGTTATCAGTCCGAACATGATTCGTCCGTGGCCGGCGAAAGAAATTCAAGAGGCTTGTAAAAACCTCAAGGCCATCATGATCGGGGAGCGTGCCGATTCCTACGGCGGACATGGCGGCAATCTTACACACGAATTAAAAGCGACGCTGCAGGAAATCAAAGGCAACGAAACGATTGTAGTGAGCCGGATCTTCGGTGTCGGCGGCAAGGACTTCTACCATGATGATGCAGAGGCGTTTTTCGCCCTGGCCATGGAGGCGGCCGAGCTGGGATATGCGCCGGTTCCGTTCGATTACTTCGGACATACGCCGGGCAATCCGGAAGCAGCACCGAAGCGGGTATTAAAGCCGCTGCACGGCGATGCGTTCAAATCAGGACTGATTCACGTGACACCGAACGAAGAAACTGGCAAGCTGGACGTGAAAATTCCGCCGCTGCGTGCGCTCACAGGGAAGCCGAAGCGCATTGCGCCGGGGCATGGCGCTTGCCCGGGCTGCGGGATTTTTCCGGGATTGGAACTGTTCTTTAAAGGTATTGAAGGCGATATTGTTGTGCTGTTCCAAACCGGTTGCGCAATGGTTGTAACGACTGGATATCCATACAGCTCGCATAAGCAGACATACATTCATAACCTGTTCCAGAACGGAGCGGCAACGCTGTCCGGTGTGGTAGAGATGTTCCACGAGCGCAAACGTCGCGGTGAAATCCAGGTAGCGGATGACTTTACATTTGTTATGGTTACCGGCGACGGCGGTATGGATATCGGAATGGGACCGGCAATCGGTACGGCGCTACGCAACCATAAGATGATTATTCTTGAATATGATAACGAGGGATATATGAACACCGGCAGTCAGCTGTCGTATTCGACTCCGATGGGTCATATGACGTCGACATCCAATGTCGGCAAGATGCAGGGCGGTAAAGCGTTCCACCATAAAGACACAGCGCAAATTATGGCGGCCACTAACATTCCGTACGTATTCACGGGTACGGAAGCATTCCCGCAGGATTTGCTAAAAAAGGCAGCCAAAGCCCAATGGTATGCACAGAACGTTGGCATGGTATACGGAAAAATTCTTATCGCCTGTCCGCTCAACTGGAAATCCGCCGATGAACAGGGTCGAAATATTGTTGAGGCCGCCGTCAATTCCTGCTTCTTCCCGCTGTATGAAGTGGAGAGGGGTGTGACGACCATTACGTACGACCCGGACGCAAGAAAGAAACGGATTGAAGTGAAGGATTGGCTCAAAATGATGGGCAAGACGAAGCACCTCACCAAGCCGGAGTATGCGGAAATGCTTGCTTCCTTCGCTAACGAAGTCGACCGCCGCTGGAATCGACTGAAAGCCAAGCACGAAAACGAATATCTATAAGAAAGTCAGGACAAGGCGCAAGGTTCGCTGTTTTTTCCGCCGGGAAGGAGAAAAAGCTCGCGTTTTGCTGCCTGAACACCCGCCAAACATCTGGGCCTCTCGAAGAGAGAGACAGTGGCGGGTCTTTTTTCTGTGAAGATCATGAGAAAAGAAGGAAGGGAAGAGGAAATAAGATCCAGGGAAGAAAAAGGCGTTCGCCTTTTTCCCCATTGAAATCATCCTCTCGGTCTTTTCTCTCTTTTCCTTCATACCCCAAAAGTCAGCCGTCCCTTCTCATGATTTTCATGTCGGGGGTGCGGCTGAGACGCCATGGTGGTTTTGTTTATCTGTAATATTTTTCGTGTTTTATCTATATAGTATATAGAGAGGGAGCAGGCTGAATTTCACGATTTCTTTTTGAGGAGAATATGGTAAAATACAGAAGGATAGCGGCAGTTGAAGGGGGAAGACAGTCTGGTGGATGATAGAAGCTGGGAAGAATTCCTGATTCCTTATGAGCAAGCGGTTGAGGAATTAAAAGTGAAATTTAGGGGTATTCGCAAAGAATTAAAAAAGAGAAATGAATATTCGCCTATCGAATTCGTAACAGGTCGCATCAAAAAAATTTCAAGCATTTTAGAAAAAGCGAACAAGCTGGGTATTCCGTTGGATCGTCTTGAGGAAGTGGAAGATATTACCGGAATCCGGATTATGTGCCAGTTTGTACAGGACATTGACCGGGTTGTGGAACTGGTTCGCCAGCGCAACGGCAAAGATATGACGATCGTCTACGAGAAGGATTACATAAAAAACCAGAAGCCGAGCGGCTACCGTAGCCATCATATTATTATTAGGTACCCTGTCCATACTGCACAGGGCGAAAAAGAAATACTGGCCGAAATCCAAATACGGACATTGGCGATGAATTTCTGGGCAACCATCGAACATTCGTTAAATTATAAATACGAAGGCAATATTCCTGAGGATATAAGAGAGAGACTGCGCACAACGGCTGAAGCTTCGTATCTTTTGGATACGGAAATGTCCGAAATTCGCGATGAAATCCGTGATGCCCAACAGATGTTCGAATACAAATCAAATATCGTTTCCCGTATTCTGCAGGGAATCCAAAATTTATATCAGCGCGGGTTCGTTGTAGAGGCGACAGAATTTCAGAACCGGTTTCGCCAGATGCGGGCACGAGGTGACGTGGCCGAGCTGAGACAGCTCTCCCGTACGATTCAGGCGAAGATTCAGGAGGTGAGAACACTCGATTAATATCGAGTGTTCTTTTGCTTTTCCTCCGTTGTAATCAAGGAAAAACGTACAAAGACGGAGAGGAGGATATAGAATAGAGCCGGACTGCCCATACTAAGAAGAGGATGTACTCATTCAAGGAGGATAAGCCGATGCTGAGTCAAGATGAAACGAGAAAATATTGCGAAGACGAGCCGAATTCCTATGGTGCGGGGATGCTGCTGTCCTTCATTCTTGGGGCTTTAATTGCAATTGCGATGGTATGGGGAATCTCTATGCTGGAACTATAGGACGAAAAAATGCCGCCACGCGAGTGTAGAGAAGAAAGGCCGCGCATTCTGAGATAAGAGGCGGCCTTTTTTTGTCTTCTAAGGCCTTGTACCTTGCTTTGACTCCATGTTATCATTAGAAAAAATCCTATTATTTTTTGAACAAAAAAGAATCCTGCAACGTATTCTAAATACTACCACCGAATTTGCGGAGGGAGGGGTCATAATGCGCGTTGAACGTTTGAATCAGGATAAAATAAGGATCTTCTTAACATTCGATGACCTGATCGAGCGGGGAATTGAAAAGGATGATATGTGGCGTGATATTCCAAAAGTGCATGAACTTTTCAATGACATGATGGATCAGGCTCAAGATGAAGTTGGCTTTACAGTGAATGGACCTGTAGCGGTCGAAGTATTCTCCCTGCCGGCTCAGGGTATGGTCGTAATCGTAACACGCGGCAAGACCGAGGCGCATGATGACGCTGAGGATCTGGACTACGATGATATATATGAAATGCAAGTCACATTGGAGGAGAGCGATGATGTGGTGTATGTGTTCCAGGACTTCGAGCATTTGATTGAACTGGCTCACCGCATTAACTCCAAGGTGATTGACGGGGGCAGCGCATACGCATATAACGGACGCTACTACCTCGTATTCGAAGAAGTTGATATGGAAAAGGAAGAATATGACGATTTTATTGCAGTGTTATCAGAATACGGAGAGGCTTCCACTCTGACCAAGCACGTCCTGCAGGAGTACGGCAAAGCAGTAGTGGAGAGCGATGCGGTAAAGGTTCTCTGCCGTTATTTTGACTAATATAAGTATACAGATAGAGCGCATGGTATTCAGCCGTGCGTTTTTTCGTGGTATAGGAAAGTATATTTCGCTTTACAGTGATAAAGCAAAATATACTTTCCCTCCATTCGTAAGCGAGAAAAACTCGCGAGGCGTATGCCAAACGTTCCTTTTTCCTTGTGGAGCGTGTGAAGCGGAGGGAGACAAAGACCGGCAACTGTCTCCCTCCCTGAACGACCCGGATGTTTTGTCGGTCCGACCGGAGCGACACAAAGCGGCTGTTTGGCTTCTTTGAGGAAAAAGGACGAGCGGCAACGCCCGCGAGTTTTTCTCATTTATTTTAATAAAGAAAAAGCCAGCTTTACACCTTCCAAAACGTAAGAGAAAGAGGTATACTTGCTATGTCTTGACAGACTGATGAACATTTTTTGAGGTGGTAAAACATGGGAGAAAAAGACGTGGTAACCGAATCAACAGCGACTGCGAATGGGAGCGCAGCGCAACCGCAAGAGAATCTGGATGTGTTACAGTCTACACAGACGGTCATTGCTGAGGCCCTTGACAAATTGGGGTATCCGAAAGAGATGTATGAACTCTTGAAGGAACCGATGCGCATGTTGACTGTACGTATTCCGGTGCGGATGGACAACGGCGAAACAAGGATATTTACCGGTTACCGGGCCCAGCATAACGACGCAGTTGGGCCGACGAAAGGTGGCGTTCGTTTCCACCCGGAAGTAACAGAAGATGAAGTAAAAGCGCTTTCTATCTGGATGAGCTTAAAATGCGGCATTGTTGATCTACCCTATGGCGGCGGTAAAGGCGGAATTATCTGCGACCCGCGTGAGATGTCATTCCGTGAGCTGGAACGCTTAAGCCGCGGTTATGTACGTGCGATCAGCCAGATCGTTGGGCCGACGAAAGACATTCCGGCACCGGACGTATTCACTAACTCGCAGATTATGGCGTGGATGATGGATGAATACAGCCGGATTCGCGAATTTGATTCCCCGGGCTTCATCACGGGTAAGCCGATTGTACTGGGCGGATCGCAGGGGCGTGAAACCGCGACAGCCAAAGGGGTTACTATTTGCATCGAAGAAGCGGCTAAAAAGAAAGGCATCGAACTGAAAGGCGCACGTGTTGTTGTGCAAGGATTCGGTAACGCAGGAAGCTTCCTGGCGAAATTCATGCATGACGCCGGGGCAAAAGTTATCGCGATTTCCGATGCATATGGCGCGCTTCATGACGAAAACGGCCTGGACATTGAATACCTGCTCGATCGCCGTGATTCGTTCGGTACGGTAACGAAGCTATTCAGCAACACGATCAGCAACAAAGAGTTGCTTGAGCTGGATTGCGACATTCTTGTGCCGGCTGCAATCGAGAACCAGATTACGGCTTCGAATGCGCATAACATCAAAGCAAGCATCGTAGTGGAAGCGGCGAACGGTCCGACAACGCTGGAAGCAACTCGCATCCTGACTGAGCGCGGCATTCTGCTCGTGCCGGATGTACTGGCAAGCTCCGGTGGCGTAACGGTATCGTACTTCGAATGGGTGCAGAACAACCAGGGATACTACTGGACGGAAGAAGAAGTTGAAGCTCGCCTGCGTGAAGTACTTGTGCGCGCGTTCGACAATGTGTACAACACGCATATGACGCGCGGCGTCAACATGCGTCTGGCCGCTTACATGGTAGGCGTACGCAAGATGGCGGAAGCGAGCCAGTTCCGCGGTTGGGTATAAGAATTGAAATAGATGAAGAAAATCCTCTACAATATGGATTGTAGGGGATTTTTTATTGAGAAGGAAAAAAGGGAAGAGGTAAGGAAGTTTAAATATCACATTTTGTGAAAATAGGAGTGAGAGGAAAGATGGAACAGGTTATTATTATCGGAGCCGGACCGTGCGGCATGTCAGCGGCGGCCGAGCTGCAGAATAAAGGGATAAACCCGCTCATTATCGAGAAAGGCTGTATCGTTAATTCTATCTACGGATATCCGACTTTCATGAATTTCTTTAGCACGCCGGAGCTGCTGGAGATCGGAGGAATCCCGTTTGTTATCTCGCATGAGAAGCCGACCCGTCAGGAGGCGCTTACGTATTATAGAGAAGTGGCGGCGCGCCGGGAGTTTCGCATTCACACGTACGAAAAAGTGGATGCGGTAGACAAACAAGAAGACGGCACATTTACGGTACGGACAACCAAAAGGAACGGAGAGCACGCTGAGTACCGAACCCGCTTCGTTGTTATTGCAACCGGCTACTACGACAACCCCAACTATATGAATATTCCGGGCGAGGATTTGCCGAAGGTATCGCATTACTTTAAAGAGGCGCACCCGTATCAGGGGATGAAGGTGGCGGTCATCGGCGGCAAGAACTCATCGGTTGATGCGGCGATGGATCTGTATCGTGCGGGTGCCGATGTAACCTGGATTTATCGCGGCAGCGAATATTCACCGTCCATTAAAGCTTGGGTGCGTCCGGTGTTTGAATCGATGGTGAACAAAGGCTGGATAAAGGCGATGTTTGGCACAGAAGTGAAAAGTATCCATGAGGATCATATCATAGTGGAGCAGGACGGACAGGAAATGAAACTCGAAAATGATGCAGTATTTGCGATGACAGGGTATCGTCCGGATCGCACATTCTTTCATGCGCTTGGTGTTACGGTTCGTGAAGAAACGGGAGAGCCGGAACACAATCCGGAGACGATGGAGACGAACGTGCCGGGCGTGTTTGTTGCAGGCGTTATTGCTGCGGGCAACGACGCGAACGTAATCTTTATCGAGAACGGTCGCTTCCACGGCGGTATCCTTGCCGAAGAAATTGCCCGTCGGACAGCGGGATTAACGGTTAAATAAAAAGCGAGACAGTTATCTGGACCGACAGAGCGGATGCTTTTGTCGGCTTTTTTGTGTATACTTACAAACGAATAGCTTCACAATACATACAGTAAGTGGAGGTACTTATGCCAAAAGTGGTTTTGCTGACAACAGGCGGTACAATTGCCAGTAAGCCAAACGAGCGCGGTATGCTGGCATCGGGTGAAATTACCGGTGAAGAGTTAGCGGAGATATGCAACCTGCCGGGCGACATAGAAGTGCAAGTCGAATCCGTATTTCAGCTTCCATCCATGCACATTGGGTTCATGGAGCTTTTGATATTAAAAGCAAAAATCGAAGAGGTGCTTGCAGATCAGTCCGTCGATGGTGTCGTGGTAACGCACGGCACAGATTCAATGGAAGAAACGGCATACTTTCTTGACCTCACCATAGACGATGAACGTACGGTCGTCCTGACAGGCTCACAGCGCTCTCTTAGTGATTTAAGCAATGATGTCTACATAAATATACGGCATGCTATTTACACGGCTTGTAGTGCCGATTTACGCGGATCAGGAGCGGTTGTGGTGTTTAATGAACGCATCTTCTCCGCTCGCTACGTGAAAAAAGTCCACGCATCCAACATTCAGGGTTTTCATTCATTCGGGTTTGGTTATTTCGGCATCATCGACAATGATTGTGTATCCATATACCAAAAGCCGATCAACAGGGATATATTTAAGATTACAAAGACAATTCCTGCTGTTGACATTATCAAGTGCTATGCTGATGCAGACAGTAAGTTTGTGTATGCGGCCATTCAAGCAGGTTCAAAAGGTATCATACTTGAAGGGGTAGGCCGTGGTCAGGTTGCGCCGAAGATGATGGAAGGAATCGAGGAAGCCGTTCGCCAAGGCATTCACATTGTCATTACCACAAGCGCGGAAGAAGGTCGTGTACACACCACATACGACTATTTAGGGAGTGCCTATGACCTGTACAGCAAAGGTGTGATACTCGGCAAGGATTATGACAGCAAGAAAGCCCGCATACGGTTAGCAGTTATGCTGGCAAGCAATGTAGAAGATATAAAAAGTGCGTTTTAATACTTTTGCTGCATATTTGACGTCGTAACCTCCCTCAATCATATTTCTTTCATCTATGTTCCATGGTACGATGAGGTAAGGAGATCCGGAGAACAAAGGGAGTCGAATGCTATGTTATCCACCTTGGGGGCAGCACTGGCCCCTGGTATTGCTATTTTGAGTTATTTTTATCTAAAGGACAAATATGAAACGGAACCGCTTCATATGGTTGTCAAAAGTTTTATCATCGGTATCCTGCTTGTTTTTCCCGTGATGGTTGTGCAGTTCGGATTCCAGGAAGAACTTCATCTCGGCGTATTTTCGCAATCGTATTTTTTGGCAGGCTTTCTCGAAGAGTTTTTTAAATGGTTCATTATTTATTATACGGCATATAAGCATGTGGAATTTGATGAGCCGTATGACGGTATCGTGTATGCGGTGGCGGTTTCGCTCGGTTTCGCGACGCTTGAAAACTTTTTCTATCTGTTAGAGCATGGTGTGTCTACCGCATTTTACCGGGCCCTGCTGCCGGTATCGAGCCATGGATTGTTCGGTGTATTGATGGGATACTACCTTGGCAAAGCGAAGTTTTTGTCTGTTCCGCGCAGAAAGCGCATGTATTTGGCACTAAGCCTTGCGATTCCTGTGCTTTTGCACGGAACGTACGATTTCATTTTGATGGTAGGCGGTACGGTTTGGCCGTGGCTGATGGCTCCGTTCATGCTGTTTTTGTGGGCGATTGCCATTCGCCGCAGCCGTGCTGCGCTGGACAGGTCTATTGCTGCCGCTTTTGGGCGACACTATGAACAAGAGGAGGCGGAAAAAATATGACAACCGAGTACGAACGGTATAAAGTCACCATTTACTGCCTGACCTGCGGCGAGCGCTATGTGCTGCGCGGAATACGCGAAAACAACGGGAAGATTGAGACGGGGTTTAAACAATGCATCTGCAGCAACGACCGGAATTTCCATATTTATTCAGAACAGTTGTGAAAATCGTGAGGAAAAAAGGAGAGGATAGAGGAAAAAAAGATCCAGGGGAGAAAAAGGCATTCGCCTTTTTCCACATTGAAATCATTCCCTCGTTCTCTTCTCTCTTTTCCTTCGTACTACTAAAGTCAGCCGTCTTTCCCATGATTTTCATGACGGGGTTGCGTTGAAAACCATGGTGGTTTTTTGTATAAACAAGCATCTCTTTCCTCACACTATTACCAAGAATGATCGTAATTAGGAAAGGTGATGCGGATATGTATTGGAAAATCGCAGGTGTGCTGGCGCCGATTCTTGCCATAGGGGCTATCGGTGTCGGTATGTGGGGTTACCAGGAGAATCAGGAAAAAAACTCGGTGCTAATTAAAGCGGAAAACCAGTATCAGCGTGCGTTCCACAATTTAAACTATCATATAGACAAGCTGCAGGACGAGCTGGGTAAAACGATTGCCGTTAATTCTCGTCAACAGCTAACGCCGAGTCTGACGAATGTCTGGCGTCTTGCTTATTCTGCGCAAAGCGATGTAGGACAACTCCCTCTGACACTTATGCCATTTAACCAGACGGAAAAGTTTCTTGCCAATGTGGCTGATTTCAGCTATCAGACAGCAGTTCGCGATCTTCAAAAAGAGCCGTTAAGCAACAAAGAGTACAAAACGCTGCAGGCGCTTTATCGGCATTCCAAAGAAATTCAGAGCCAATTGCAGACCGTACAGACAGCGGTTCTCAGCAAACAGCTCCGCTGGATGGATGTTGAATCGGCGCTTTCGACGCAAGAAAGACCTCAGGATAATACTATTATTGACGGCCTTAAAGTTATCGATAAAAACGTTGAAGGCTATAAGGATGTCGATTTCGGTTCGGGCATCGGAAGCCTGAATGCGACACGCAAAATGAAGATTCAAGCCATTAAAGGTACGCCGATTACTGCAGAAGAAGCGAAGCGAAAAGCATTGGCGTTCACCAGAATCACGCCCGAACAGTTAAAAGAAATCAACGTGGTGGACAATGGGAGCGGGCGGGAGTACGAATCATTCAGCGTGCACATGGTTCGTAAAGCCGATCCTGCCCCGGTTAACGTAGAAGTGGCCAAGAAAGGCGGTAAGGTGGTTTGGGTACTGGACGAGCGTGACGTTCATGCGAACGTAAAGAAGCTAAACATCGAGCAGGCGAAGAACTATGCGGACAAGTATCTTGAAGAGCGAAATTATCCTTCTATGGAGGCGGTATCCTATGATGAATATGGAGGGCTTGCGGTATTCACGTATGTCTACAAACAAGGGGATATCCGCGTGTATCCGGATATGGTCACTGTGAAGGTAGCGCTTGATAAAGGCGGCGTACCGGGATTTCAGAGCGAAAGTTATCTTCTAAATCATAAAGCGCGTGTGCTGCCAAAGCCAAAGCTTACGGAGGCGCAGGCCCGTGCGAAAGTGAATCCGAGCTTGAAAATAGAGGAAACGCGTCTTGCCGTCATTGAAGACGATCGGGGGCAGGAAGTGTTCACCTATGAATTCTACGGCGGTCTTGGACAAGATCGCTACCGCATCTATATTAATGCACTGACCGGAGATGAAGTAAAAGCGGAGAAAATTAAGGCAGTTGCCTTGTAAGGAAGAATAGGGATCGGGGGGACGGGCGATACTGGTGAAAACGGAAGGAGGGGTCCGGATGAAACGAACCGAAGAGACAGCTTATGAGAAGCGTTTCACCCGCCTGGCCGCCTGGGTGGAGAAAGGACTTATTATAGCCATTGCGGCCGGGTGGTTGTTGCTCGTCGCAAGCCAGTTTCTGCTCACATATGACTCGGTCCGCTATTGGCTTGTCGATACGGTACGGCTGGAAGGCATTGCATCGCCTTAAGGCCTATGTTACTATGGAGATAATTGAATAGCATGGTTATCACCATACGTGAGTGCATGATAGCAATAAAAAGTTACGCATCAAATCAAATAAAAGGAAAGAAGCAGGCACGTCCTGCTTTTTTTGTGAAAATGAATAGAGATAAAAGATGAAGAAGCAAGAGGCTGGAAGGGAAGTTCCATCCTTGTAGCTTCTACTTTCTTCTTTGCTTAGTTAGGGTGGGATAGTACTGTGAAAATTGCAATTGACGGACCGGCCGGAGCCGGCAAAAGCACCGTAGCGCAGCGGGTGGCGAAACGGCTCGGCATGCTGTACGTTGATACCGGGGCGATGTATCGGGCTGCAACGCTTACGGCCCTTACGCGCGGCTGCTCGATTGAAGATGAGCAGTGTCTGCGTGATTTGCTTGATACGATTGACTTAACGCTTGAAATTCATGACGGAATGCAGCGTGTATATGTGGACGGCGAAGATGTGACCGAAGCGATTCGTTCCCTGGAGGTTACACGGCGTGTCTCGACGGTAGCCGCGCATCCGCTTGTGCGCGAGAAGCTGGTGGATATGCAGCGTCGGATTGCCAGCCGTAAAAACGTCGTAATGGACGGTCGGGACATCGGCACATCGGTGCTGCCGGATGCCGAACTGAAAGTTTTTCTTACCGCTTCTATCGAAGAACGCGCACGGCGGCGTCTGCAGGAGCTTGAGCAGAAAGGTGTGAAGGCCGAATACGGTGAATTGCTGCGTGACATTGAAGAAAGAGATCGTAAAGACAGTGAGCGTGAGATAGCGCCGCTAAAGCAGGCGAAAGACGCTGTGCTGGTTGATACGACCGGATGTAGCATTGATGAGGTGGTAGACCGTATCGTTTGTCTGCATCGGGAAAAAATCGGGGAGAGGGCGTAAGTCGCATGGAAAGCAAAACATATCCGTTTTTTCGCGCCATATTCCGCGGCATCTTTGCAGGACTGTACCGCTGGCGCGTAATCGGACAGGAGAACATTCCGGACGGGGAAGGACTTGTTCTCTGCGCGAATCATATTAGCAATTGGGATCCAATCCTGCTCGGCTGTGGTACCCACCGTCAAGTGCATTTCATGGCGAAGGCGGAGCTGTTTCGGATTCCTGTCATCTCCTGGCTTATTACTGACTTTGGAACTTTTCCGGTTAAGCGTGGTGCCGGAGACCGTCAGGCGATCCGCAAGTCGCTTGAGATTGTAGACGAGGGGAAAGTGCTCGGCATCTTCCCGGAAGGCAGGCGTAACCGGTCAGGGGATGGGACCGTCGGCAAAATGCTGCCGGGAGCTGCGATGATTGCACTCAAATCTAAGGCGCGGGTCGTACCCGTCGCAATCATCGGTCCGTACCGTCTTTTTGGACGTGTAACGATTATTTATGGAAAACCGATTGATTTGAACGAAGCGGTAGCGGGCAAGGAAAATGCGGAGCGCACCCAGTATGCTGCCGAAATCATTCAGCATGAGATTCAAAAACTGTTGGATATACATAAAAAGTAAGCATAACTTTCGGTGTTATTTTCCCTGTAATATAAGGCATTTTGCTTACCTGAGTGTGTATGAAGTCCAGAATTTAGCAGGTTTGGCACTAGCAATGGTGTATGCAACTTTGGTAAGCTAAGATAAATATGCTGCTGTTTGCTATAAATGCTTGTTGTTTCTTTTAGGAGGTAAGAAGCATTTATTGTTTGAATGGCTTTTATTTCAAGGAGGTATGGTCTATGGTAGAGGAAAATCAAAATGAATTGAATGGTCAACAGGGTTTGGAAGGGGTTGAGGTTAACCAGGTGTTAACCGGCACCGTTTCCCGTGTAGACGAGAAACAAGCCTTGATTGATGTGGGCTATAAGTATGAGGGCATCCTTCCGATCAGCGAAGTGTCGAGTCTTCATATCGAAAAAGTAGCCGATGTTCTTTCCGAAGGCCAGGAGATCCAGGTAAAGGTTATCCGTCTTGATCAAGAGAAGGACGAGATGATCGTCTCCAAGCGTGCGGTCGATGCGGAAAAAGCGTGGGACGAACTGCAGGGCAAGTTCGAATCGGGCGAAGTTTTCGATGCAGTGATTGCTGACAGCGTAAAGGGCGGCCTTGTGGTTGACCTCGGCGTACGTGGTTTCATTCCTGCTTCGCATGTAGAGCGCCATTTTGTGGAAGATTTCTCTGACTACAAAGGAAGAACGCTTTCCGTAAAAGTAATTGAACTCGACAAAGAAAAGAACAAAGTGATTCTTTCTCATCGCGCCGTACTCGAAGAAGAAGCGAACAAACAAAAGCAAGCGGTGCTTGAAAATTTGGAACCGGGCGCGGTCATCGAAGGCACGGTACAGCGTCTGACTGATTTTGGCGCGTTTGTTGATGTGGGCGGCGTAGATGGCCTGGTACACATTTCTGAGATTGCCTGGACCCATGTTGATAAGCCGTCTGACGTTCTGAAGGAAGGCGATAAAGTCAACGTGAAGGTCCTGAAGGTTGACAAAGCGAACGAACGCATTAGTTTGAGCATTAAAGCGACGCTGGCCGGACCGTGGGAGCAGGCGGCAGATAATTTCAAAATCGGTGATGTTGTGAAAGGTACAGTGAAGCGCCTGGTTAGCTTCGGTGCGTTTGTCGAAGTGGCTCCGGGTGTAGAAGGCCTTGTTCACATTTCTCAAATCGCCAATCGCCACATCGGCACACCGGATGAAGTGTTGAAAGAAGGCGAAGAAGTGAATGTGAAGATTCTGGATTTCAATCCGGGAGAAGAGCGCATGAGCTTGAGCATTCGTGAAGTACAGGATGAAAAGCAGAAGCAGGAAACGAAGAAAGAAGTTGCGGCATACCAGGCGGATGAGAACAACGTCGGTATGGGCGTAACGATCGGCGATCGCATGGGCGATCTGCTCAAAAAGTTTAAATCCTAATTTGATAATAGAGAGGTCGTAATGTCGAGGACTTCACGAAAACGCGAACATGTAGAGCACGCGCTAACAACCGGACAGTCCGGCACACACGGACTGTCGGATGTGAAGTTTGTGCACAATTGCTTGCCCGATCTCGCAATGGAACAAACGGATATGAGCACTTGTATCGGCGGACTCGCATTGAGTTCGCCGATTGTTGTAAATGCGATGACAGGCGGGGCAAGCGAAACATATAGTATTAATCAATCGTTAGGAATCATTGCACGCGAGACGGGTCTTGCGCTGGCGGTCGGCTCACAGATGGCGGCGATTCGGGATTCGTCGCTTGTCGAGACATACCGGATAGCTCGCCGGGAGCATCCTCATGGTATTCTGTTCGGCAATCTGGGCGCAGAGGCGACGCCAGAAATGGCTCGTCGTGCTGTAGAGATGATTGAAGCGGATGGGCTACAGATTCATTTGAATGTGATGCAGGAGCTAATCATGCCGGAGGGAGAGCGGGATTTCAGCGGGGCGCTCCGGCGTATTGAAGCGATTGTTCAGGCGGTGGACGTGCCGGTGATTGTCAAGGAAGTCGGATTCGGCATATCGCGCGAAACGGCGTGTAAGTTGACTGATTGTGGAGTGGCTGCAATTGACATCGGTGGACGTGGCGGAACGAATTTTGCGCAGATTGAGAACATGCGGCGCGCGCAGCCGTTTGCCGTGCTGAACGAGTGGGGCATCTCTACGGCGGCAAGCCTGCTGGAAGTTGCGACACTGGAGGTGCGTCCGGATATTATGGCGACCGGCGGAATTCAGACGGGCTTAGATACTGCACGCTGCCTGGCGCTGGGCGCCTCCTGCGTCGGCATGGCAGGCGTTTTTCTCCGCTATGCGGTGGATGGACGGACGGAAGAAGCGATAGAGTACGTGAACAATCTGCATGAAGAGTTGAGCGTAATTATGACTGCGCTTGGTGCCCCGACCATTGCCGCGCTGCAGCGAGTCCCGCTTGTCATTACCGGAGACACCTATCACTGGGCAGAGCAGCGGGGCATTAATTGCAAAGTGTTTGCGCAGCGTTCCTAAAGAAAAAGGCAGTTCTCGCTTTATGAGGCTGCCTTTTTCCTCATTGAAATCATTTCTTTGTTCTCTTCCCCGTTTCTATCTTGCAAACTTACATGCTATGCCAGCCTGGTTTTTCGGCAATAATACTGACAGAAAAACCGAAAAGGAGATAGTGCTTATGAATCCGGGATATTTATCGGCTTTTTGTCTGCTGCTTATTGCCGTACTGGCGTGGATGGGCTTACTGGACGGCTTACTTTCCCGTTTACAAATTCGACTGCGTACATTCTATGCTTTGCTTTTTGCGCATTATCTGGCCAGCGGCTGGTACATACCATTCGGTCCGTATATAACCCTAAGTGTGGGAACGTTTCTGCTTCCTATTGTATTTTTCCTTTTCTTATGGGGCAGGCAGGAACGAGAGAGTCGGAACTACAGTTTTGCGGCAGCATTGTTGG
>Ga0310822_100242_pt1 | contig 35123 bp, 32 predicted proteins | sample P4_ome_2_FD_201313 | JGI IMG/M metagenome (GOLD analysis project Ga0310822, IMG submission 201313) | Sorghum-adapted microbial communities from Joint BioEnergy Institute, Emeryville, California, United States - P4_Day56_Rep2 | ecosystem: Engineered > Bioreactor > SSF (Solid state fermentation) >... | reverse complement strand
GGACAGATCCCGGGTAGAGCACCCGCACGGGGGCCAAGCGATTCACGAGTCACACCCAACCGGGACGGCAACACCGATCCTGTCAGCCAGCACCGGGCCAGCCATACAAATACTTACAGGCGATTCATACCGGGTCTGACGGATTGATGATCGTGTGCATGCCGGGTGGCGAACTCGCCAGCTGGGGTGCGGACAAACGATGACGTTGCACCGGGTGTTCAGGAGACACCGTCAGGCTTTTGCTGTGGCGCGCTGGAGCCGTGACCAGCCGTCTCGGACACTTGTCGCAGAGCAACTATCGCACCCGGTATCACCAATGCATTCGGTTGACCAATATCCCTTCTAGCTGCGTAAACACTGGACTGTGTAATACTGATCACATCCCCTGACGAAAGGTGCAGACATGCGTAGACGAGGACGAAAATGGCGCGATAGCCGCGTTGCCAGCACCCAGCGGAAGCGCCTGAGTCGCGCAGAAGGCACGCTTGCAAACATTGGCACCATCGTCCATCCGCAAACCACGTTCGCCTATTCCTGGTCGTCGTCTCCTCACACGACAGTTGCCCGGAAGTCGCTCACACTCACCGAAGATGAATCAGATCAACTCCTAGGTCTTCCGGCCAGGAAGCGCGCAAGGTATTCGGTTCCGTCAAGCGGATCGTTAGACGCCCCACGCATCACAAGACGACCTCCCGCCCAACCCTTCACGCGTGAAGGTCGACCGTCCTCGCCTTGTGGTACTGCGGCGGGCTTACCGTGCGACGACGGACTCTGACCGGAGCTTTCGCCGTACCGTATGCGGAAGAATATTGGCATTGCACCGACCCGGAGTGCCCCGGCCGGAACGTGCCGCTGGTTTTCCAATACCCGACAGGCGAATACGAACGTCGGTGCTGATCGACACGGTGGCATTCGGTCCGGCCGACCCTACTCGCAGTCGTCACCGCATTCGGTTGCGGTGCGACTGGTTCCGACCGGGACTGCGCAGCAGGTGTCGCCGCGCCAGGCCTCGATACCCTCCCGCACCGCCATCGCGGCGATGGCCAGCCCGGCGACCGGGTCGGCCCACGACCAGCCGAAGAGGCTGTTGAGCAGCAGACCGATCAACAGCACCGCGGACAGATAGGTGCACAGCAGGGTCTGCTTGGAGTCGGCGACGGCCGATAGCGATCCGAGTTCTCGCCCGGCCCGCCGCTGGGCGTAGGACAGCACCGGCATGATCAGCAGGCTCAGCGCCGCCACCACGATGCCGACCGTCGAGGGGCGGCTCTCCCCCATGCCCAGCAGCGCCCGGACCGCATCGACCGTCACGAACGTGGCCAGCCCGAAGAACGAGAACGCGATGACGCGCAGGGCGATCCGTTCCCGGGCCTCGGGGTCGCGCCCGGCGAACTGCCAGGCGACCGCCGCGGCCGACGACACCTCGATCGCCGAGTCGAGGCCGAACCCGATCAGCGCCGTCGAGGACACTCGCGCACCCTCGCCGATCGCGACGACGGCCTCGATGATGTTGTAGGAGATCGTCGCGGCCACCAGCACGCGGATGCGTCGCGCCAACTGCTGGCGGCGCGACTCGGACAGCGGCCGCCACCCGATCGCCCCCGACGGCGTCACACGCACGTGCAACGCCCCCCGTCGGCGCCGACGCAGCAGTCCGGATCGACGGCCAGCACCAGGCCCATCAGATCGGTGAGCGCCTGCCCGATGCGCGCGTCGGCCAGTTCGTAGCGGGTGCGCCGGCCCTCCGGCACCGCGACGACCAGCCCGCATCCGCGCAGGCAGGCCAGATGGTTGGACAGAACCTGGCGTGAGACACCGAGCCGGTCGGCGAGCTCGGCGGGATAGCCCGGCGCCTTGGTCAGGCTGAGCAGGATGCGCGCTCGAGTGGCATCCGACAGCGCGTGACCGAACCGCGCCAGCGCGTCGGTGTGGGTGACCGTCTGCATGCCCACAACAGTACAGCGCTTCCTTTATTCAGGAAACGCTGTACCTTTGCGGTTGGATCGGTCCCCCGTCGCCGGACCCTCCCGCCGTTCGCGGCTACGTGCCGGCCTTCACCTCGATGCGCTTGGGCGACGGCTGGGTCTCCCGGAGCGGCACCGAGACGGTGAGGATGCCCTTGTCGTAGTCGGCGGTGATGTTCTCCTCATCGGCACTGGCCGGCAACGACACGGTGCGGACGAACGAGCCGTAGTTGAATTCCGAACGGCCGTTGGTCTCCTTCTTCTCCTGTCGCTCCGCGCGGATGGTCAACCGGCCGTCCTGCACCGTGATCTCGATGTCCTTGTCCGGGTCGACCCCCGGGATCTCGGCGCGGACCATGTATTTGTCGTCGGTGAGCTCGTCCTCGAGCCGCATCAGGTTGGTGTCGAACATCGGCCGCAGCGAAGGCCAGGACGGGAAGCCTGCGAAGAAATCGGCGATCTCGGGAAACAGCGACTTGGCACGCTGCCGTTCAACAGTGGTCATGATCATCTCCTTCATCTGTCGAAGTTCAACTCCTCCTATCGAATTCGACCACTCCTGAGGTCGGCTCGGTAGGGACGGAAGTCCTCTGCCGGCCCCGGACGCACCGCCGAAAGTCGTCCGAAGGTGTGACCAGTGGCCCTATCGGCGGGTCGGATCGGACGGGACGCTGGACGTATGCGCCGACCTCTCGCCGTCTTCGCGGGCACCGCGGCGCTGCTGTATGCGGCGCGCCGCTACTACCGCAACTGGGGAACCACCAAGCACGAATGCCGGCAGCGGCTCCCGGGTGACGAACTGATCAGACCTCCGCTGGTGCGGACCACCGAAGGGGTCTGGATCGACCGGCCCGCCGAGACGGTGTGGCCGTGGCTGGTGCAGATGGGGCACAACCGCGGCGGTCTCTACGGCCGTGGCGGGCTGCAGGCCCTGCTGGGCCTCGCACGCGACAGCGCGGACCGCATCCATCCGCAATGGCAGCATCTCGAACCCGGCGACCGGGTCCAGCTCGCCCCACCGGGCTGGCTGGGCCGGCCGGCGGGTCTGGTGATGACGGTGGCGCAGGTCCTCGACAGTGAGGCCCTGGTGCTGCGGGGATCGCCGCCGGACATGCCGTGGGACAGCGTGATCTCGTTCCACGTACTGGCGCGGGGACCGGACAAGTGCCGACTGCTGGTGCGGTCGCGCACCGCGCTGCGCCGTCCCGGTCAGGTGCTGGTCGCCGAGCTCGCCGGGCCGGTGGCGGCGTTGCTGACACGCGGACTGCTGCTGGGTATCAAGCACCGGGCCGAGGCGCCGTCGTCGGCCGAAGAGGCTCTGGCGTCCGCCGAGAAGATCTGACCGGGCGTCAGAATTCGCAGGTGCGGGCGAAGCACCCGCCCGAGAAATCGGTGTCGGCCCGCGCCAGGGTGGGTCCGGGCGCGGCGAAGGTCAGCACCTGGTCCTCCCTGCTGCCGTATCGGTACACGGTGATGCCCTTGACCTTGGCCCGCCAGGCGGCGAGGTAGATGGATCGGACGTCGTCGACACTGGCGGTGGCGGGCAGGTTGATGGTCTTGGAGACCGCCGCGTCGACGTGGCGCTGCACCGCGGCCTGCATCCTGAGGTGCCAGTGCGGCTCGATCTCGGTGGCGGTCGGGAACGCCGCGCGCACCTCGGCGGGCAGCCGTTCACAGCTCCGCACCCCACCGCGCTCGGCGATCTCGGTGATGAGCTCGTCGCTGTAGAATCCGCGATCCCGCGCCAGCCGGTCGAAGAACGGATTCACTTCCAGCAGTTGCCGACCCACGATGTTACGGACGAACGCGATGGCGAACATCGGCTCGATGCCCGCTGTGGTGCCGGCGATCAACGAGATGGTGCCGGTCGGCGCCACCGAGGTCAGCTGCGCGTGGCGCCGCGGCGGCGTGAACACGCTCCGGGCGATCAGCGGGAACGATCCGCGGCGTTCGGCCAGCTTCACCGACGCCTGATGCGCCGCGCGTTGGATGTGGCGGGCCACCCGGCCGGCCAGCCGCACCGCGTCGTCGCTGTCATAGGGAATCCCCAGTACCGCAAGGAGTTCCGCCAGGCCCATCATGCCCAGGCCGATCTTGCGGGTGGCGCGGCTGGCCTGCTCGAGCTCCGGGAACGGATAGCCGTTGACGTCGATCACGTCGTCGAGGAAGCGCACCGCGACGGTGGCCACCTCGGTGAGCCGGTCCCAGTCCACCTTGCCGTCGCGCACCATGCGGGCCAGGTTGATCGAGCCGAGATTGCAGGATTCGTACGGCAGCAGCGGGACTTCCCCGCACGGGTTGGTGGCCCGAATCCGGCCCTGGTCGGGCAGCGGGTTGGCCCGGTTGATCGTGTCGAGGAACAGCATGCCGGGATCTCCGCAGGCGTGCGCGGCTTCGCAGATCGCATCGAACAGTTCGGCCGCCGGTATCCGGGCCACGGTGGCGCCGGTGCGCGGATTGACCAGGTGGTGGGTTCCGTCGCGTTGCACCGCCCGCAGGAACGCATCGGTGACGCCGACCGAGAGGTTGAACTGGGACAGCTCGCCGGGGGAATCCGCTTTCGCGGTCACGAAGTCGAAGATGTCGGGGTGTGAGACATCGAGCACCGCCATGCCGGCGCCGCGCCGGCGGCCACCCTCCTGCACGACGCCTGCGGCGGTGTCGAACAGCCGAAGAAACGACAGCGGACCGCTGGCCTTGCCGCCGGTTCCCGTGACGATGTCGCCGGCGGGACGCAGATCGCTGAACGTGTAGCCGATGCCGCCGCCGGCCTGGTGGATCTCCGCGGCGTGTCCGAGCGTCCGGAAGATCGATCGAAGCGAGTCCTCCAGTGGCAGCACCACACAGCCCGACAGCAGGCCCAGCGGGGTGGCGGCGTTCATCAGGGTCGGTGAGTTCGGCAGGAACTCCAGTCCGCGCAGCAGTGCCGAGAACCGTTCGGCCCAGCGCTGCGAGGATCCGGGCTCATAGCGGTCCTCGGCGGCGGCCACGTAGCCGGCGACGCGATCCATCATCTCGCCGGTCGACTCCACCACGCGGCCGGACTCGTCGCGGCGCAGATACCGTTCGCTGAGCACGGTCACCGCGGCCACGCTCAGCTTGAGGTCGTCAGTTATACCCAGAAGCTTTTTGGCCGAACGGATTTCGGCGCGCTGCTGGCGGTACAGAATGTAGGCGCGGGCGATGTCCTCGTAGCCGGCGGCGTTGAGCTGGGCCTCGACGACGTCCTGGATCTCCTCGACGGTCGGCGGCGTGCGGCGCCGGCGGCGGGCCAGCTCGTCGGCGACCGATCGGGCGATGGTCGAGGCGATCGTGGGATCGGTGTGGCCGGTCTCCCGGGCGGCACGGCTCACCGCGTTCTCGATGCGGGCGATGTCGAACGGTCTCGTCCGGCCATCCCGCCGGCGAACTGTCGTGGGCCAATCCACTTCACCGTCCTCCTACGACGGGCCGTGGCCGATTGCGGGCCCCTCGAGCCTACTTGCCGACGGTGGGTGGGCGCTCGGCGTTGACCTTGCTCGTCGCGCGCAACACGGGGGCTACACGTTGAACCGGAACTCGACCACGTCGCCGTCCTGCATGACGTAGTCCTTGCCCTCCATCCGGACCTTGCCGGCGGCCTTGGCCGCGGCCATCGACCCGGCCTCGACCAGGTCGTCGAAGGACACCACCTCGGCTTTGATGAAGCCCTTCTCGAAGTCGGAGTGGATCACCCCGGCGGCCTTCGGCGCGGTGGTGCCCTGACGTATCGTCCAGGCGCGGGCCTCCTTGGGCCCCGCGGTCAGGAAGGTCTGCAGCTTGAGCGTGTGGAACCCGGCGCGGGCCAGGGCGTCGAGACCGCGTTCGGTCTGCCCGATCGACTCCAGCAGCTCGCGGGCCGACTCGTCGTCGAGCTCCTGCAGTTCGGCTTCGATCTTGGCGTCGAGGAACACACAGTCGGCCGGGGCGACGAGCTCCCGCAATTCGGCCTTGCGGGCCTCGTCGGTGAGCACCTCTTCGTCGCAGTTGAACACGTAGAGGAACGGTTTCGTCGTCAACAGGTTGAGCTCACGCAGCAGCGTGGCGTCGAACCCGGCGGCGAACAGCGTCTTGCCGCTGTTGAGGATCTCCTGGGCGGCCACCGCCGCCTCGTAGGTGGGGCGCCGGTCCTTGTGGGTGCGGGCCTCCTTCTCCAGCCGCGGCAGCGCCTTCTCCAGCGTCTGCAGATCGGCCAGGATCAACTCGGTCTCGATGACCTCGATGTCGGCCTTCGGGTCGATGCGGCCGTCGACGTGCGCCACGTCGTCGTCGCTGAACACCCGGACCACCTGACAGATCGCGTCGCATTCGCGGATGTTGGCCAGGAACTTGTTGCCCAGCCCGGCCCCCTCGGACGCGCCTTTGACGATGCCGGCGATGTCGACGAAGGTGACCGTCGCCGGCACGATCTTCTCCGAGCCGAAGATCTCGGCGAGTTTCTCCAGCCTGGGGTCGGGCAGCGGCACCACGCCCTCGTTCGGCTCGATCGTCGCGAACGGATAGTTGGCCGCCAGCACGTTGTTGCGCGTCAGCGCGTTGAACAGCGTCGACTTACCGACATTCGGCAGTCCGACGATTCCCAGGTTGAGGCCCACAGGAACCAGAGTCTAGGAGACTGTGACCGGCACGCCCGCGCGGTGCTGGCAGCGCAGCCCACCGTCGAGCCGGTACGGTCTAGCTGTGCCAGGACAGCGCGCGCGGTCGGCGGTGCCGGCCGAACTCCGCTCCGCGCACCCGGATATCCCGGGTGTGCCGTGGTGGGGTGCTGCGCTGATCGCGCTGACCGCCACCGCGCTCGGCTTTGCGTTCGACGCCGGATCGGGCAGCAAAGAGCTCAGCGTGGTGTTCTCCGGGACCTACATGCTGGGCTGCCTGGTCGCGGTGTTGGCGGTGCGGCAGGCCGGGGTGTTCACCGCGGTCGTCCAACCGCCGATCGTGCTGTTCGCGGCCGTTCCGAGCGCGTACTTCCTCTTCCACGGCGGCCAGATCCGCGGTCTGAAGGATCTGGCCATCAACTGTGGATATCCGCTCATCGAGCGGTTCCCGGTGATGTTCTTCACCTCGGCGGCGGTGCTCGTCATCGGGATGGTCCGCTGGTACCTCGGCATGAGCGCGCGGCGAGCCGGTCCGGCCGATCCCGAACGCGCGCCGTCGGCGGTCACCGACCTCGTCTCGGCGGTGACGAACACGTTGACCGCGTTGGTCACCGGACACCGGCCGGCCCGCGCCGACGGGGGCGCCGACCTCGCGGCCGCCGCGGACACCGCCAAGGCCCGGCCACGCAAACGCGCCGCCACCGACCGTGCCGCCGCCGGCCGTTCCGGGCGCACCCCCCGCGACGGTCGCCGCACCGCGGCCAAACGGGGTTCAGCGCGCGCTGAGGCGGCCGCCCGCGCCGGCGACGGTTCCCGCCCGCCGCGGCGCCGTCCGGCCGCGGAGAGCGCCGATCAGCCCCGTTCGGCCACCCGCAGCCGCCGCGGCACCAAAGCCGCGCCGCCGCGGTCGCGGCCCACCCGGGCGCTCGACGGCGACTACGTCGACCCGCTCGCCGACGCGCCGCGCCGGCGTCGGCCCACCCGGCCGGACGACTCTGCGGTGCCGCCGGATCAGCCGCGGCGCCGGTCGCGCGGCCAGGCCCGCGGCGACCGCACCCAACCTCCACCGCGCAGCCGCCGGGTGCCGCCGCGCGAACCGCGCCGTCAGCCGTCCGCGGACCGGATCGGCTACGACGGTGTCGATTCCCGGCCGGAGTCCCGCTCGCCGCGGCCGCGCCGCAGCCGTGTGGACGGCTACGAACCGCTCGAACCGCACACCAGGAGCGGAGCCCGCGGCACGCATCACCCGGTGTCGCGGGTGCGTTATCGCAGTGCGGAGAATCCCGAGGAACGCGCCGAGTACCGCAACCGGCCCCGCCATGCCCGGCATGCCCGCGGCTGGGAGGCCGATAGCTGGGAATACGACATCTGAGCGATTTCGGCGTGTCTACGGTCGCTCAGCGACCGTCAGCACGCCGAAATCACTGGCTACGGGCCGGGCGGATCTCCCGCGGCAGCGCGAACACCAGCGTCTCGTTGGCCGTGGTGACCGGTTGCACGGTGTCGAAGCCGTACTCGGCGAGCCGCTCGAGCACCCCGCGCACCAGGATCTCCGGCACCGACGCACCCGAGGTGACACCGACCGTGGTGACCCCCTCCAGCCACTGCGGATCGATGTCGTCGGCATAGTCGACCAGGTGCGCGGCGTCCGCGCCGGCCCCGAGCGCGACCTCGACCAGCCGCACCGAGTTCGACGAGTTGGCCGAACCGACCACGATCACCAACTCACACTCCGGCGCCATCGCCTTGACCGCGACCTGACGGTTCTGGGTGGCGTAGCAGATGTCGTCGCTGGGCGGATCCTGCAGCTTGGGGAACCGTTCCCGCAGCTTCTGCACGATCTCCATGGTTTCGTCGACCGACAGCGTGGTCTGCGACAGCCAGATCACCTTGTTCTCGTCGCGCACGGTGACCTTGTCGACCGCCTCCGGGCCGTCGACGATCTGCACGTGATCGGGCGCCTCACCGGCGGTGCCGATCACCTCTTCATGGCCCTCGTGGCCGATCAGCAGGATGTCGTAGTCATCGCGGGCGAACCGTTTGGCCTCGTTGTGCACCTTGGTGACCAACGGGCAGGTGGCGTCGATGACCTTGAGATTGCGCTCGGCGGCGTTGACATGCACGCTCGGCGCGACACCGTGGGCGGAGAACACCACGATCTCGCCTTCGGGCACCTCATCGGTCTCGTCGACGAAGATCGCGCCCGCCTTGGCCAGCGTCTCCACCACGTGCCGGTTGTGCACGATCTCGTGGCGCACGTACACCGGGGCGCCATGCTTCTCCAGGGCGCGTTCGACCGTCTCGACGGCGCGGTCCACGCCGGCGCAGTATCCGCGCGGTTCGGCCAGCAGCACCCGCCGGTCGCCGGCCGGTCGTGCCACCGTGCTGGCGGCACCCGGAATGCCCATGTTGATTGTCGACGCCATGGCTACCAGCCTACGTGGGTGGTCCAGTCGGCCAGGGTCCACGCCATCCCGCGCCCACCGGCCTCGGGCCGACAGCGAATCGGGCAAGGTTGCTTGGAGTTGGCCCGGCAGTTGAGGCAGGGTGGAAGACATGCCAAACGCACCGTATGGGGTTCGCTTGCTGCTCGGGGTCGCGGTGACCGCGCTCGAGGAGACCCGCAAGCTCCCGCACACGATCCTCACGTATCCGATGACGGTGGCGAGCACAGCGGCACACATCGTGATGCGGGTTCAACAGAACGTCGCCGAACTGGTGATCAAGGGCGACGAGGCGCTCGAGCAGCTGTTCCCGCCGACCGAGGAGCAGCCGGAATGGGCGACCTTCGACGAGGACCTCGACGACGGGTCGGACGACGACGGCGAACGGCGCCGCCCGGGCCGGTTCGCGCTGTACAGCACCGGGGCCCCGGAGCGCCAGGCCAACGGGGCCAACGGGGCCGCCGAGCCGGCCGCACCTGCCGAGCCGCCGGAGATCGCCACCGAGCTCGGCTACGACTCGTTGACGCTGGCACAACTGCGCGCCCGGCTGCCCTCGCTGAAGGTGGGCGACCTCGAGGCGCTGCTGGCCTACGAGGAGGCCACCAGGGCCCGCGCGCCGTTCCAGACCCTGCTGGCCAACCGGATCACCCGCGCATCCGCGAAGTGACCCTCCCAGCGTGCCGGGCGCATGACTGACCCCGAGCCGGGAAAATCCCCGGACAACCCGTGGCCGGTGCGCGCGGTGGCCACCCGCGTCGCCAAGTACATCGACCGGCTCGGCATGGTGTGGGTGGAGGGGCAGCTCACCGAGATCAAGGTGCGCCAGTCCACCGCGTGGATGGTGTTGCGCGACCCGGCGGCGGACATGTCGCTGTCGGTCAGCTGCCCGCGCGACCTGGTGGTCGACGCCCCGGTCCAGTTGACCGAGGGCACCCAGGTGGTGATGCACGGCAAACCGCAGTTCTACACCCGCAACGGGTCGTTCAGTCTGCGGGTGAACGACATCCGCGCGGTGGGCATCGGTGAGTTGTTGGCCCGCATCGAACGGTTGCGCCGTCTGCTCGACGCCGAGGGTCTGTTCGATCCGCGGCTGAAGCGGCCGTTGCCGTTCCTGCCGACCATGGTCGGGCTCATCTGCGGCCGGGCGTCGGCCGCCGAGCACGACGTGATCAGCGTGGCCACCGGCCGGTGGCCGGCGGTGCGGTTCGCCGTCCGCAACACCGCGGTGCAGGGCCCCAACACGGTGCCGCAGGTGGTCGAGGCGCTGCGGGAACTCGACGCCCACCCCGAGGTCGACGTCATCGTGATCGCGCGTGGCGGCGGCAGCGTGGAGGATCTGCTGCCGTTCTCCGACGAGACGCTGTGCCGGGAGATCGCCAAGTGCACCACCCCGGTGGTCAGCGCGATCGGCCACGAACCCGACAACCCGCTGTGCGATCTGGTCGCCGATCTGCGGGCCGCCACCCCGACCGACGCGGCCAAGCGGATCGTGCCCGACGCGGCGGCCGAACAGAACCTCATCATCGAGCTGCGCCGGCGCAGCGCCCGCGCCCTGCAGAACTGGGTGCACCGCGAAGAACACCTGCTGCACCAACTGCGCGGCCGGCCGGTGCTGGCCAACCCGCTGCAGGCGTTGACCGCCCGGGCCGAGGAGATCGACCGGGCCCGCGCCGCCGCCCGCCGCGAGATCGACCGGCTGCTCGCCGCGGAGACCGACCGCATCGAGCACCTGTCGGCGCGGCTGGCCACCCTCGGACCGGCGGCCACCCTGGCCCGCGGATACGCCGTCGTGCAGACCGCCGACGGTGCGGTGGTGCACAGCACCGCGGACGCGCCCGCGGGCACCCGGCTGCGGGTGCGGGTGGCCGACGGCGCCCTGACCGCGGTCAGCGAGGGTCCGGAACACCCCCAGACGCCTGAACAGGAGTCGAACAGATGAAGCCCATTAGTGAGATGGGGTACGAAGAGGCCCGTGATGAGCTCATCGCGGTGGTCCAGCGCCTGGAACAGGGCGGACTCGACCTCGAGGAATCGCTGAAATTGTGGGAACGCGGCGAAGAACTGGCCAAATGCTGCGATGAACACTTAGCTGGAGCACGCCGCCGGGTGTCCGAGGCCCTGGCCGCCAGGGAGGATGACGAGGACTGAGCGACCAGGAGATTCCCGTCCGGACCTCGTAACTAGAACATGTTTCAGTTATTCTCGCCGCATGGGCGATCCCACACTGCGGACCGATCTGGGGCGGGTGCTGGTCACCGGCGGCTCCGGCTTCGTCGGCACCAACCTGGTCACCACCCTGCTCGAGCGCGGACACCACGTCCGGTCATGTGACCGCGTCGGGTCCCCGCTGCCGGACCATCCCCGGCTCGAGGTGATCGACGGCGACATCTGCGACGCCGATGCGGTGGCCGCCGCGGTCGACGGCATCGACACGGTGTTCCACACCGCGGCGGTCATCGACCTGATGGGCGGCGCCGGGGTGACCGACGAATACCGCGAGCGCAGTTTCGCGGTGAACGTGCACGGCACCGAACGGCTCGTGCGCGCCGCCCAGCAAGCCGGCGTGCGGCGGTTCGTCTACACCGCCTCCAACAGCGTGGTGATGGGCGGGCAACCGATCGCCGACGGTGACGAAACCCTGCCCTATACCGACCGGTTCAACGATCTGTACACCGAGACCAAGGTGATCGCCGAACGTTTCGTGTTGGGGCAGAACGGGATTGAGGGCATGCTGACCTGCTCTATCCGGCCCAGCGGGATCTGGGGGCCGGGTGACCAGACGATGTTCCGCAAACTGTTCGAAAGCGTGCACGCCGGCCATGTGAAGGTGCTGATCGGCAGCAGGCACGCCAGACTCGACAACTCCTATGTGCACAACCTCGTGCACGGATTCATCCTGGCCGCCGAACATCTGGTGCCCGGCGGCACCGCACCCGGTCAGGCGTACTTCATCAACGACGGCGAACCGATCAACATGTTCGAGTTCGCGCGCCCGGTGGTGACGGCGTGCGGGCAACGCTGGCCGACGCTACGGGTGTCCGGCCCGCTGGTGCGCGCGGTGATGTCGCTGTGGCAGCGGCTGCACTTCCGGTTCGGGCTCCCCAAGCCACCGTTGGAACCCCTTGCGGTGGAACGTCTTTACCTCGACAACTATTTCTCCATCGACAAGGCCCGCCGGGAACTCGGCTACCGGCCGCGCTACACCACCGAACAGGCGCTGCAGGAGTGCCTGCCGTACTACGTCGACCTGTTCCACCGGATGAAGGCCGAACCCGCGACGGTCTGACGACGGGCAGTGTCGACGTGTCCGGTCAGCGGTACAGGTGCACCGGCTGGTGGGTGGCCTTCTCGATGCGCATCGACGCCCGCTCCAGCAACTCGGTGCCCAGCGCGATCAGCCCGCGGGCCGCGGCGATCTCCTCCCCGACCATCGGTTGACTGGCGTCCCTCGGGTTTCGGTAGGCGTCCCCGCGCGCGGTCAGCGGATCACCGTGAGGACGGTGCGCGCGAACCGTGGCATGGGTGTGGATGTCGTCCTCGTCGAACCGGATCTCGACGGTCCAGACGTTGCTCAGATCCTTGTCGTACATCGCGATCCCCTTCCCCGCCATCCAGCCTGCTCCGCTCGGCGGCGCGGCGCCAGGGTTTCCTCGAAGAAGCACTTAACCCGCCCCCACGGACCACTTTCACGGCAAGATACCCACGGGCACCTATCAGTGAGGAGAGCTATGAGTGACGCCGTTCTGGTGACGGGCGCGTTCGGGTTGGTGGGTTCGGCCACGGTCCGCCGACTGGCCGCCGACGGCCACCGGGTGGTGGCCACCGACGTCGCGACCCCCGACACCCGCAAGGCCGCCGCCGAACTGTCCGCCGACGGGCCGGGCGAGGTGCAGGTGCGCTGGGCGGATCTGACCGACCCGGCCGCGGTGGACGAGTTGATGACGACCGTCTCCCCCGCCGCGGTGATCCACCTGGCCGCGGTCATCGCCCCGTTCTGCTATTCCCGGCAGGCGCTGGCCCGCAAGGTCAACGTCGACGCCACCGCGAACCTGATCCGTGCCGCCGAGGCGCAGAGCAGCCCACCGCGGTTCATCCAGGCCTCCAGCATCGCGGTCTACGGCCCGCGGAACCCGCACACGTGCAGCGACGTGCTGACCGCCGACACCCCGCCCAACCCGGGCGATCTGTACGGCGGCCACAAGTACGAGGCCGAACAGCTGGTGCGGGCATCGAATCTGGAGTGGGCGATCCTGCGGCTCGGCGGGGTGCTGAGCGCCGAGCCGATGTTCGACATGAAGCCGGAGTTCCTGTACTTCGAGGCGCTGCTGCCCACCGACGGCCGGCTGCAGACCGTCGAGGTGCGCGATGTGGCGGCGGCGTTCACCGCGGCCGTCACCGCACCGGTCGCCGGGCAGGTGCTGTTGATCGGCGGCGACGATTCGCACCGGCTCACCCAGGGCGAGATCGGCCCGTCCATCGCCGCGGCGATGGGCCTGGTGGGTGCGCTGCCGGTGGGCCGCAAGGGCAACCCGCACAGCGACACCGACTGGTTCGCCACCGACTGGCTCGACCCAGGTCCGGCCCAGGAACTGCTGAAGTTCCAACACTATTCGTGGCCGGACATCCTCGCCGAGACCGCCGACCGGGTGGGCTGGAAGCGTTACCCGCTGCGGCTGATCGCCCCGCTGGCCGGTCTCTACCTGCGGCGGCAGTCGCCGTACCACAACCATCCCGGGCAGTACGCCGACCCGTGGGGCGCGATCCGGCGCAAATGGGGTGAACCCGGCCTGGACACCGACCCCGAGGACGGCCGCTGATGGCCGGCCGCACCGCGATCGTCGTCGGCGGCGCCTCCGGCATCGGCTGGGCCAGCGCGCGGGCGCTCGCGGACGACGGCTGCCGCGTCGTCGTCGCCGACATCGACGCCGACGCGGCCCGGGACCGCGCCGCCGAACTGGGTGACCCGCACACCGCGGCGCACGTCGACGTCACCGACGAGGACTCGGTGGCGCGGCTGTTCGACTCCGTCGGAGAACTCGACGTGGCGGTGAACTGCGCCGGGTTCAGCAACGTCGGGCTGATCACCGACATGCCGGTGGACCAGTTCCGCTCGGTGATCGACGTGTGCCTGACCGGGGCGTTCATCGTCACCAAACACGCCGGTCGGCAGCTGCGGGAGGGCGGGTCGCTGGTGTCGATCAGCTCGCTCAACGCCCGCCAGGCCGCCGCCGGGATGAGCGCCTACTGCGCGGCCAAGGCCGGGTTGTCGATGCTGACCCAGGTGGCCGCGCTGGAGCTGGCGCCCCGCGGTGTCCGCGTCAACGCGGTCGCCCCCGGTTTCGTGCACACCCCGCTGACCGCGCCGGCGGCGGCGGTGCCCGGGGTGGTCGAGGAATACCTGGAGAACACCCCGCTGGGGCGGGCCGGGCAGCCGGAGGACGTGGCGGCCGCGGTGGTGTTCCTGTGCTCGCCGGCCGCCTCCTGGCTCACCGGTGAGGTGCTCGACCTCAACGGCGGAGCGCATCTGAAGCGCTATCCCGACATTCTGGGGCATGTGATGAAACTGGCTGAACAGTCATGACTTTCGCCGGTAAACACGCGTTGGTGACGGGCGCCGGCTCGGGGATCGGCGCGGCGCTGTGCCGGGCGCTGGCCGCGGCGGGCGCCGAGGTGATGTGCACCGACATCGACGGCGCGGCCGCCGAGCGGACCGCGCAGAGCATCGGCGGGCGGTGGGCGGCGCTCGATGTCACCGACGCCGCCGCGGTGCAGGCCGCCGTCGACGGGGTGGTGGACCGGGCGGGCCGACTCGACCTGCTGTTCAACAACGCCGGCATCGTGTGGGGCGGGGACACCGAACTGCTGACGTTGGATCAGTGGAACGCGATCATCGACGTCAACATCCGCGGTGTGGTGCACGGGGTCGCGGCCGCCTACCCGTTGATGGTCCGCCAGGGCCACGGCCACATCGTCAACACCGCCTCGATGGCCGGCCTGGCCGCGGCCGGTCAACTGACCAGCTACGTGATGACCAAACACGCCGTCGTCGGGCTGTCGTTGGCGCTGCGCTCGGAGGCCGCCGCCCACGGGGTGGGCGTGCTGGCGGTGTGTCCGGCCGCGGTGGAGACCCCGCTGCTGGACAAGGGCGCCGTCGGCGGATTCCTCGGCCGCGACTACTTCATCAGGGGGCAGGGGGTGCGCAGCGCCTACGATCCGGACCGGCTGGCCTCCGACACCCTGCGGGCGGTGCAGCGCAACAAGGCGCTGCTGGTGAAACCGCGAGTGGCGCATGCCGGTTGGCTGTTCTCCCGGCTGGCGCCCGGGCTGATGCAGCGCGCGTCGATCCGGTTCGTCGAACGCCAACGCGCCGGTCAGCGTGCGGCGCAGGTGGGCCGGTAGATGGAGGAGTTCAGTCCCGCCCAGAAGCGGGCGCTGGCCGTCATCACCCTCATCGCGCTGGCGGTCGGGGCCTGGTTCCTGAGCGGCTTCTTCATCCTGATCATCGTCGCGGCGGTGGCGGCCTATCTGTTCACCCCGCTCTATCTGCGATTCCGCCGCCGGCTGGGCACCGGGTCATCCGCGGCGCTGACGCTGCTGTGCGCGCTGCTCATCGTGATCATCCCGGTCCTGGGCATCACCTATCTGGCGGTCGTGCAGATCACCGAGATGGTCAACACCGTCAGCGACTGGCTGGCCGACACCGACCTGAGCGACCTGGGTGACCGCACCCTGGCGCTGATCAACGATGTGCTGCACCGGATGCCGTTCCTCGAGGACACCACCGTCACCGCGGACTCGCTGCGCGACGGCATCGTCACGGTGTCCCAGCACGTCGGCGAATGGCTGCTGGGCCTGCTGCAGGGCGCGGTCGGCGGGGTGGTCGGGGTGATCGCCGCGTCGATCATCTTCCTCTATGTGTTCATCTCGCTGCTGATCAACCAGGACCGGGTGGTCACGCTGATCCGGCGGCTCAATCCGCTGGGCGAGGAGATCACCGATCTGTACCTGAGCAAGGCCGGCGCGATGGTCCGCGGCACCGTGATGGGGCAGTTCGTGATCGCGCTGTGCCAGGGTGTGGCCGGCGCGGTGTCGATCTACATCGCCGGGTTCCACGAGGGTTTCTTCCTGTTCGCGGTGCTGCTGAGCGCGCTGTCGGTGATCCCGCTGGGCAGCGGTATCGTCACGATCCCGTTCGGCATCGGAATGATGTTCTTCGGCAACATCATCGGCGGCGCGTTCGTGGCGTTGTTCCACGTGCTGGTGGTGACCAACATCGACAACGTGCTGCGCCCGGTGCTGGTGCCGCGTGCGGCCCGGCTGGACCCGGCGCTGATGCTGCTGGCGGTGTTCTCCGGGATCGCGCTGTGGGGTTTCTGGGGCATCGTGATCGGACCGGTGCTGATGATCATCATCGTCACCACCATCAGCGTCTACCTGTGGGTGTACAAGGGCGTGGAGTTGGAACCGTCCGACGACGACGCCGACGAAGAGCGGGGCCCACCCGCCCCGGTGCGCTGGTGGCGCGGGTTGCGGACCGCGATTTCGGCGTGGCGGCGATCGCTGAGCGACCGTCAGCACGCCGAAATCGCTAAGAAAGACGCTCGGTGAGGAACTCGACCACCCGTTTGCGGGCCTCGTAGGCGGGGTGCCCCTCGACCTCGCGCACCTGATCGGTCAGCACCGAGTGCGCCAGCGGGGAGAATCCGTGCGGATTGCCCCGGCTGGAGTCGATCTCGATCACCTCGAACGCGTCGCCGAGCCGCTGCTTGAGCGTCTGGAACCGTTCGGCGGGGGCCAGCCGGTCCTCGCTGAACCGCAGCCCCAGCGCACACAGCCCGTCGTTGACGGCCCGCTGTTCGACGATGCGCAACTCACCCTCGGACACCCCCGGATCGCGGCGATGCCGGGCGGTCAACGGCATCGGCAGCGACGGCTGCGACAGCACCGGGGCCAGCACACTGTCATCGACCGCGGCGGCCAGCGCGAACCCGCCGGTGAAACACTGCCCGATCACGCCGACCCCTCTGCCCGGGGTGCGTTCGTTGAGGTCGCGGGCCAACGCCCGCAGATACCGCGCCACCGGCCGGTCGGCGTTGGTGGCGAACGCGGCGAACTCGCGGGCCACGCACCCACGCACCAGCGTCAACGCCGCCGACGGTGAGGTGATCGACTTCAGCGGGGTGCCGAACAGTGACGGCGCCGCCACGGTGAACCCGTTGTCGACGAGGTGGTTGCCCAGCGCGAGCACCCCCGGGTGCAGTCCGGGCATCTCCGGGATCAGCACCACCCCCGGACCCTCGCCTTTGCGATACACGTCGTAGGTGAAGCCGGCGGCGGTGAACGGGGCGGCCGACCAGCCGGTCAGATCCGCTTCGGGTGCCGTCATGATCCTCAGCTTACGATTTCGGCGTGCCGACGATCGCCCATCGACCGTAGGCACGCCGAAATCACGGAAGGATAGGCCGTTGCCGCTGGGTGCTGGCGGCCAGCGTGCGGAAGTCGTCGCTGGTACCGGCGCCGGTGATGGCGAGCTGGGCCGGTCCGGTCGGCCCGTCGATCCGGGCGGTCCACACCGGTTCGGCGTCCGCCGGGCCCTCGTAGACCACCCATCGGACACCGTCGACGTCCTGCACCCCGGTCGGATACAGCTCGGCGTTGATCGAGGCGACCAGCCGTTCCTCGTCGGCGTTGCTCTGCCGCAACGCCAGGTACATGCCGCCCGGGGTCAGATACCCCACCCGCGAGGCCACCGCCCGCACCTGCTGTCCGGTCTGCGGATCGGTGTAGCCGGCGTCGATGCCGTGCCGGCCGCCGGAGTTGGAGTGCCAGCCCTCCGGCAGCTGCGGGACCCGGATCGGAATGCCCAGCTCGGCGGCGTCGGCACGCAACGCCGCCGGGGCGTCGTAGCTCGGGATGTGGCCGGTGGTGGGCCCGCCCGGCGCGAACGAGCACATGCCGAGCAGGCCGGCCAGCACCACGCAGGCCAGCACCAGCGGCGCCATCGACCAGAACATGTCGCGGCCGTCCTGCAGCAGGCGCGGCTTGGGCTCGGGAGCGACCGGACCGGAGGCCTGCGGACCGGGCGCCGACGGAGTCGTCATGTCACCCAGTATCCCAGCTCCCGCTCATCGACCCGTTAATGGGACAATCACCCGCATGACAGGCCAGTCTCGTCGTGAAGCCCCCGACCGTAACCTAGCCCTCGAGTTGGTCCGCGTAACCGAGGCCGGAGCCATGGCCGCAGGCCGCTGGGTCGGCCGCGGCGACAAGGAGGGCGGCGACGCCGCCGCCGTCGACGCGATGCGTTCGCTGGTCAACACGGTCTCCATGCGCGGCGTCGTGGTGATCGGCGAGGGCGAGAAGGACAACGCCCCGATGCTCTACAACGGCGAGGAGGTCGGCAACGGCGACGGCCCGGAGTGCGACTTCGCGGTCGACCCGATCGACGGCACCACGTTGATGAGCAAAGGCCGGCCGGATGCGATCTCGGTGCTGGCGGTGTCGGACCGCGGCACCATGTTCGACCCGTCGGCGGTGTTCTACATGAACAAGATCGCCGTCGGCCCGGACGCCGTGGACGCCATCGATATCACCGCCCCGATCGGCGAGAACATCCGCAAGGTCGCCAAGGCCAAGAAGATGTCGGTGTCCGATCTCACCGTGTGCATCCTGGACCGGCCCCGCCATGCCGAGCTGATCGCCCAGGTGCGGGAGGCCGGCGCCCGCTGCCGGCTGATCACCGACGGCGACGTCGCCGGCGCGATCGCCACCTGCCGCCCCAGCACCCCCACCGACCTGCTGGTCGGCATCGGCGGCACCCCGGAGGGCATCATCGCCGCCGCGGCCATCCGCTGTATGGGCGGCGCCATCCAGGGGCAGCTGTGGCCCAAGGACGATGAGGAGAAGCAGCGCGCCATCGACCGCGGCCACGACGTGGACCGGGTGCTGACCACCGAGGATCTGGTCTCCGGCGACAACGTGTTCTTCGCCGCCACCGGGGTCACCGACGGCGAGCTGCTCAAGGGTGTGCACTACTACCCCGGCGGGTGCACCACCCAGTCGATCGTGATGCGCTCCAAGTCGGGCACGGTCCGGATGATCGACGCCTACCACCGGCTGTCCAAGCTCAACGAGTACGCCGCGATCGAATACACCGGCGACGCCGACGCCATCCAGCCGCTGCCGTAACCACCGACCGAAATCACCAGGACGAGAAGGGCATTCATGAGCACCGACAGTGCTGGCCAGAACGGGGCCACCGAGTACCGCATCGAGCACGACACCATGGGCGAGGTCCGGGTGCCCGTCAACGCACTGTGGCGCGCCCAGACGCAGCGGGCGGTGGAGAACTTCCCGATCTCCGGCCGCGGCCTGGAACGCGCCCAGATCCGCGCCCTGGGGCTGCTCAAGGGCGCCTGCGCCCAGGTGAACAAGGACCTGGGCCTGCTGGACCCGGCGAAGGCCGACGCGATCATCGCCGCGGCCAACGAGATCGCCGAGGGCCGGCACGACGACCAGTTCCCGATCGATGTGTTCCAGACCGGTTCGGGCACCAGCTCGAACATGAACACCAACGAGGTGATCGCCTCGATCGCCGCCCGCAACGGGGTGACGGTCCATCCCAACGACGACGTGAACATGTCACAGTCGTCCAACGACACCTTCCCGACCGCCACCCACGTCGCGGCCACCGAAGCCGCTGTGCGGGACCTGATCCCGGCGCTGGAGGTGTTGCACGCCTCGCTGGCCGCCAAGGCCAGGCAGTGGCGCACCGTGGTGAAGTCCGGCCGCACCCATCTGATGGACGCGGTGCCGGTGACGCTCGGCCAGGAGTTCGGCGGCTACGCCCGCCAGATCGAGGCCGGCATCGAACGGGTGCGCGCCACCCTGCCCCGGCTCGGTGAGCTGCCGATCGGCGGCACCGCGGTCGGCACCGGCCTCAACGCCCCGGAAGGGTTCGGCCCCAAGGTCGTCGAGGTGCTGGTGGCCCAGACCGGCCTGGCCGAGCTGCGTCCCGCGGTGGACTCGTTCGAGGCGCAGGCCGCCCGCGACGGGCTGGTCGAGGCGTCCGGCGCGCTGCGCACCATCGCGGTGTCGCTGACCAAGATCGCCAACGACATCCGGTGGATGGGCTCGGGGCCGCTGACCGGCCTGGCCGAGATCCAGCTGCCCGATCTGCAGCCGGGCAGCTCGATCATGCCGGGCAAGGTCAACCCGGTCATTCCGGAGGCCGTCACCCAGGTGGCCTGCCAGGTGGTGGGCAATGACGCGGCGATCGCCTTCGGCGGCGCGTCGGGCGCGTTCGAGCTGAACGTCTACATCCCGATGATGGCCCGCAATCTGCTGGAATCCTTCCGGCTGCTGGCCAATTCGTCCCGGCTGTTCGCCGAGAAGTGCATCGACGGCCTGGTCGCCAACGAGGAGCGGCTGCGCAAGCTGGCCGAGTCGTCGCCGTCCATCGTCACCCCGCTCAACCGGGCGATCGGGTACGAGGAGGCCGCCAAGGTGGCCAAGCAGGCGCTGGCGGAGGGCAAGACGATCCGCCAGACCGTCATCGACCGCGGGCTGGTCGGCGAGAAGCTCACCCTCGAGGAACTCGACGAACTGCTCGATGTGCTGGCAATGGCCCGGGTGAAGGACAACGACTAGCAGGTTTCGCGGCACCGCCCGGTCGGCGCATCACCGAGTGCGGCCGGCCGGGCGGGCGACCGGTCAGGCCCCCTCCGGGCGATTCAGCGTGAACCGGCGGCCGGTGACCCGGGTCGGGAAGATCCGGACGTAGTGGTCCTTTCTCCCGGCGGTCCAGGGCAGGACCTGCGCCTGCTCGGCCAGCGCGATCTGATCGGGGGTGTGCAGGGTGCGGGCGACCCCCTCGACGACCACGCTCCAGGCCGCGCCGTGCCCGCACTCGTCGAACCCGTAGTCGTCGGCCTCGAACGCCACCTGCTTGTTGATGCCGACGCTGATCAGCTTGGCGCCCTCCCCGGTGCGGAACAGGATGGTGCGGCGCTGCACGGCGTAGTTCACCGGGAAGATGTGTGGTTCGTCGTCGACGCAGGTGACCAGGCGTCCGACCGCCCGGCCGGCCAACAACTCCCAGCACTCGGTCTCGCTGAGCAGCGTCACGTCCTCGCACGTCATCGCGCGTCCACCGGTGTGTCGGGTCCGTCGCCGCCGGACGCGCCGACCGCCGCCAGCGCCGCCTGATCGAGCCTGCTCACGGTGGTCTCGTCGATGGGCAGCACCGAGACTCTCGACGCGTGGCTCAGCGCCCGGCCGACGAAGAACTCGCCGTCGGCATGCACCAGCGTCAGCACCACCGCGGTCCCGGCCTCCAGCGCCTCGCCGATCTCGCGGCGCAACCCGAGTTTGAGCTCATGCTCGGTGAACGCCACGGTGAGCGCCCCCGCCACCGCACCGACCAGCGCCATGACGGCCAGCGGCGGCACGAACAGTCCCACCAGGAATCCGGCCCCGGCGCCCCATCCCGCCCCGATCCGGCCGTGGTGGTTGGCCGCCTGGACCACCGACGGGGTGCCGTCGGCACCCCTGGTGACCAGGGCGGCCGACCGGATCTCCAGGCTGCCCTTTCTGACCAGCCGGTTCAGCTCGTGGAAATCCGAGCCGGCCACCGTTGGATCGTGGTATCCCGCGACCACGATCACTGCCTGTTCGTGCTCCATGACGTCCTCCCGTCCCCGTTACATCGATGCTCGGTGACGGCCGCCACAACCACACGGGTCAAAAGTCCTCAACCGTGCGCTGAACCTCCGATCAGCTGCACAAAAGGTCTTTCGGCCCCTGGTTCACCGGCGATCCGCGCGGCACGGTGGTGACAGAACGCATATGGATACGGAGCGCTGCCATGCCTAGGGCTTTTCCCGACCACGAGACCCTTCGGGCCGCGTTGGCGTTGGCCGTCCGCGCCCCGTCGGTGCACAACTCACAGCCGTGGCGGTGGCGGGTCGGCACCGAATCCCTGCATCTGTGGGCGGACCCGGAGCACCACCTGCCCAGCATCGACCCGGATCGACGGGATCTGCTGGTCAGCTGTGGCGCGGCGCTGAACCACTGCATCATCGCGCTGGCGGCGCTGGGATGGCAGGCCAAGGTGCACCGGTTCCCGAATCCGGCCGAACCCCTGCATCTGGCGTCGCTGGAGCTGTCCGTGCACAAGCCCACCGAGGCGGAGGTGTCGTTGGCGGCCGCGATCCCACGGCGCCGCACCGACCGCCGGCTGTACAGCAACTGGCCGGTGCCGTTCGGTGACATCGCGCTGATGGGCGCCCGGGCAGCCCGGGCAGGTGTGCGGCTGTTGCGGGTGGAGGACCTGGATCACGTCCGCTCGGCGGTGCAGCAGGCGGCCTACCGCCACGCCTCCGACGATGCGTACGTGCGGGAGCTGACCGAATGGTCCGGCCGGCACGCGTCGATGGCCGGTGTGCCGGCCCGCAACACCCCGGAGCCCGACCCGGCGGCGGCGGTGCCCGGTCGGGTGTTCGCCGGCGCGGCGCTGGCCCAACCGCCCGGCGCGACGGCCGCCGAGGACAACGCGGTGGTGCTGGCGCTCGGCACCCGCAACGACGATGCGATGGCCCGGTTGCGGGCCGGTGAGGCGACCAGCCTGGTGTTGCTCACCGCGACGGCGCGGGGGCTGGCGAGTTGTCCGATCACCGAACCGCTGGAAGTGGACGAGACCCGGGCGGAGTTGCGGGAACAGATCTTCGAAGGCGCCGAGTACCCGCAGATGCTGCTGCGGGTCGGATGGGCGCCGGTCAACGCCGACCCGCTGCCGGCCACCCCGCGCTGGCCGCTGAGCCGTGTCGTCAGCCGATTGAACGGCGCACCGTTCGAGACGTCGACCTAGCCGGTCCCGTCGGGGGATCAGCCGATCGATTGGGGGGTCATGCGAACGCAGTGGTTGTTGACCGAGGACGCGGAGGCCGACGGGGCGCCGTTCCGCACCAGGCTGGCCGGCGCCGGACGGCATCTGCCGGTCACCCGGCTGAGCACCGACGACCTGATGGCGAGGACCCGGCACCGCACCACCATCGACCTGGAACGGTTGACCGGCATCCGGGAACGGCGGATCTCGGTCGGCGACGAGGACTCTTACAGCCTCGCCACCGCCGCGGCGCTGGACTGCCTGCACCGGGCCGACCGGGCGGCCGAATCGGTCGAGGTGGTCATCAACTGCAGCATCACCAAGTTCCGCGACGGGCTGACCCAATGGCTCGAACCCCCGATGAGCACGGCTGTCGCCCGGGCGATCGGAGCCGACACGGCGATGACCTTCGACCTGTCCAACGCGTGCGCCGGAATGCTCACCGGGGTCAGCATTCTCAACAACTGGATCCGGCAGGGTGTCGTCGAGCGCGGCATGGTGGTCAGCGGCGAGTACATCTCCCAGTTGACCGCCAATGCGACACAACACATCCGCACGATCATGAGCAAGGAGCTGGCGTCGCTGACGCTCGGCGACGCGGGCGCCGCCCTGCTGCTCGAACGCGCCTATCCGGGATCCGGCAGCATCCGGTTGTCCGGCTTCACCACCATCGCCGACCACAGCAGGTTGTGCCTGGCCTATCCGAAGGGACCCGAGCCCGGCGCGCGGATGTTCACCGATTCGCGCGGCATCCAGCGTGCCGCGATAGCCGCCACACCGGTGCTGCTCCAGGAGGTTCTCGACCAGACCGGCCTGTCGATCCACGACATCGACCATGTGATCACCCATCAGACCTCCGCCCGGGCCATCCGCAAGGGCATGCGCAGGATCGCCGACGAGTTCGGCGGCACCCCCGCCCACGACGCGGTGATCACCGTCGACAAGTACGGCAACACCGCGTCGACGACCCACACCGTGGCGCTGGTCGACGAACTCGAGGCGGGCGGCATCGCACCGGGCGAGACCATCGCGCTGATCGCACTGGCCTCGGGTCTGGAGATCGGAATCGTGTTGCTGACCCTCGACGAGGAGATGGTGGGGCGCCATGGGAACCGTGGTTGAACGCGTGCACGTCACCCACGCCAGGCTGCGGGGCCGCCGCAGCGCGCTGCAACTCGCGGTCGCCGCGAGCCGGGCGTGCCTTCGGGCGGCCCACCGCTCGGCGCGTGACGTCGACCTGCTCGTCAACGCGGGCATCTACCGGGACCGCAATCTGGGTGAACCCGCGCTGGCCGCGCTCATCCAGGAGGACATCGGCGCCAACCCGGAGCATCCGCACGCCGGCGGGCACGGCACATTCTCCTTCGATGTCGCCAACGGGACCTGCGGGGTGCTCACCGCACTGCAGATCGTCGACGGCTATCTGACATCACGCACCGTCGACTGTGCGCTGGTGGTGGCCGGCGACGCCGATCCGGGCCGCGGATTGAGCGAGGACTTCCCGTTCGCGCCGGTCGGTGCGGCGCTGTTGTGCGGGTGGACCGACGACGAGTACGGCCTCGGACCGGTGCACTGGGCCTGCCGGCCGGACGACGGCAGGAACTTCCGCGCCACCGTGTCCCAGGTGGATCGGCGCAACCTGCTGCGGTTCGGCTGGTCGGACCACCTCGACGAGGTCTACGCGGCGACCGCCGCCGAGGCGGTGGCCCGCTGTCTGGCCGCCGAGGGGCCGGGGTCGGACAGTTCCGATGTCGATGTGATCGTCGCCGCCCCGGCGCGTGCGCGATTCCGCGCGGCACTCGCCGAACTGCTGCGGGTGCCGGTCGAGCGCATCGCCGTCGCCCCGGGTGAGAGCATCCACACCGCCGCCCTCGCGGCCGCGCTCCCCCAGATCCCGGTGGGCAGCCGGGCGCTGATCGTCGCCGCCGGCGCCGGGGTCACCGCGGGAGCGGCGATGTACCACCGCCCCGACTGCCGTGGCCGCTGAGGTGTCGGGCACCGCAATCCGCTGCATTCCGGCGCACGGAGGAGCACCATGAACACCATGGTCGGTGAGACACCGGACGCCGGGGGCGGTGCCACCGCGGTGCTCGACCCCGCCGGGCTGGAACAGTTGGTCCGTGTTCTGCTGGCGCGCGGCTACCGGGTGATCGGACCGACGGTGTCGGACAACGCGATCGAGCTGGCCGAACTGCGGTCGGCCGACGACCTGCCACGCGGCTGGGGCGTGGACGTCGGTCCCGGCCACTACCGGTTGCGTCGCCGCGGGGACGCCGCACTGTTCGGCCATTCGGCCGGACCGCAGTCGTGGAAACAGTTCCTGCATCCGCCCCGGCAGCTGTTGTGGTCCTCGGACGACGACACCGCAGCGCCGGACACCCCCCGGTACGCGTTCGTCGGGGTGCGGGCGTGCGATCTGTCGGCCCTCGCCGTCCTCGACGGGGTGCTGGGCCGCGGCACGCATCCGGATCAGGCGTTCGTCGACCGGCTGCGCCGGGTGTTCGTGGTGGCGGTGAACTGCACCGAACCCGGTGGGCTGTGCTTCTGCGCGTCGATGGGCACCGGTCCGGCGGTCGGACCGGGCTACGATCTCGCGCTGACCGAACGGCTGGACCGCGACGGCCCGCACTACGTCGTGGACGTCGGCACCGGCGACGGCGCCGACGTGCTGGCCGAGATCGCCCACCGCGCCGCCACCGACGACGAGAGCTCCTCGGCCCGAACAGATGTCGCCGAAGCCGCCGAGCACATGGGCCGACGGATGCCGCCCGGGGATCTGCGGCAGCTGCTGATCGACTCGCGGGAGTCCCCGCACTGGCAGGACGTCGCCAGCCGGTGCCTGACCTGCGGCAACTGCACCATGGTGTGCCCCACCTGTTTCTGCACCAGCGTGTCCGACACCACCGATCTGGCCGGCGCCCACGCCGAACGGTGGATGGAGTGGGCGTCCTGCTTCGAGTTCGACTTCACCTACATTCACGGCGGGGTGGTGCGGCAGTCCGGCCCGTCCCGGTACCGGCACTGGCTCACCCACAAACTGAGCTCCTGGCACGATCAGTTCGGCGGTTCCGGCTGTGTGGGGTGCGGGCGCTGTATCGCCTGGTGCCCCACCGGAATCGACATCACCGAGGAGATGTGGACGCTGGACCGGTTGCGGGCCGGGCGCACCGGCGCGGTCCACGCCGAAGACCCCGGTCCCGATCATGCGTCCGACGGTTGATAAGACACCGGCCGCTGCGCCGGCACCGGAGCCGGCGCCGGTCGCCGATGCGATGGCGCCGGTGTCCCACCGGGTGCGGTCGCGGGTGGCGGAGAACCGCGACTCGGTGACCCTGGTGCTCGAACCGGTCACCGATCGGCTGCCCGCCGCACGGCCCGGGCAGTTCATGATGCTGTACGCGTTCGGGATCGGTGAGATCGCGATCTCGGTGAGCGGCGATCCGACACTCACCGACGGCACGTTCACCCACACCATCCGCGAGGTCGGGGCGGTCAGCCGGGCGTTGTGCCACGCCGGGCCCGGCTCGACGATCGGGCTGCGCGGCCCGTTCGGCACCGACTGGGGTCTGTCCGCATGCGCCGGCCGCGATCTGGTCATCGTGGCCGGCGGGGTCGGGTTGGCGCCGCTGCGACCGGTCGTTCTCGGCGCGCTGGCCCACCGGGCCGACTACGGCCGGCTGGTGCTCATCGCCGGCGCCCGCTTTCGCGACGACTTCCTGTTCGCCGCCGACCTCACCGCCTGGGCGGCCGACCCCGCCCTCGAGGTGGCGCTGACCGTCGACGTGCCGGTGCAGGGCTGGCCCGGCGAGGTCGGACTGGTCACCGAACCGTTGCGACGGCTGGAACTCGACCCCACCCGCACCGCCGCATTCCTGTGCGGACCCGAGCCGATGATGCGGCACTCCGCGGCGGCGTTGCTCGCCAAAGGCGTACCGGCCGAAAACATCCGGGTGTCACTGGAACGCAACATGCAGTGCGGGATCGGCTGGTGCGGTCACTGTCAGCTCGGTCCGCTACTGCTGTGTCGGGACGGTCCGGTCGTCGGCTATGACGTCGCCGCTCCCCTGCTGGCCGTCGAGGAGCTGTAGATGAGCACACCCACCCTCGCCGTCTGGAAGTTCGCCTCCTGCGACGGATGCCAGCTCACCCTGCTGGACTGCCAGGACGAACTGCTCACCCTGGCCGACCAGGTGCGGATCGCCACCTTCGCCGAGGCGTCCAGCACCATGATCGGCGGACCCTACGACGTGTCGCTGGTGGAGGGTTCGATCACCACCGCCGCCGACGAACGGCGCATCCACGAGATCCGCGAACAGTCCGGGGTGCTGGTGACCATCGGGGCGTGCGCGACGGCCGGCGGTGTGCAGGCGCTGCGCAACCTCGCCGACATCGAGGAGTTCACCTCGGTGGTGTACGCGCGGCCCGAATACATCGACACCCTGGCCACCTCCACCCCGATCGCCGCCCACGTCGAGGTCGACTATCAGCTGCAGGGGTGTCCGATCGACCGGGGGCAGCTGCTCGACACCCTCGCCGCGCTGCTGGTCGGGCGCAAACCCCGGCTGCCCGCCAAGACCGTGTGCACCGAATGCAAGAACCGCGGGGTGACCTGTGTCGTGGTCGCCGACGGGATCCCCTGCCTCGGGCCGGTGACGCATGCCGGTTGCGGTGCGCTGTGCCCGTCGTTCCACCGCGGCTGCTACGGCTGCTTCGGCCCGGCCGCCACCCCCAACACCGCGGCGCTGCTGCCGGTGCTGCGCCGGGACGGCATGTCCGACGACGCCGTCGACCGGGTGTTCTCGACCTTCAACGTCACCACCTTCGCCGCGGAACGGGACGACACGTGACACCCGAGATCCGCACCCTGACCGTCGGAGCACTCACCCGGGTGGAAGGTGAAGGCGCACTGCGGATCACACTGCGCGACGGACAGGTGCACCGCGCCGAACTCAACATCTACGAGCCGCCCCGGTTCTTCGAGGCGTTCCTGCGCGGCCGGGCGCACACCGAACCGCCCGACCTCACCGCCCGGGTGTGCGGCATCTGTCCGGTGGCCTATCAGGTCAGCGCCTGCAACGCGCTGGAGGACGCCTGCGGGGTGCGGCTGGAGCCGGACCTGCTCGCCCTGCGCCGACTGCTGTACTGCGGCGAATGGATCAGCAGCCACGCGCTGCACATCGTCATGCTGCACGCGCCGGATTTCCTGGGCTACCCGGACGCGATCGTGATGGCCGGAGACCACCCGCGGTTCGTCGGACGCGGTATGGCGCTGAAGAAGGCCGGAAACCGGTTGCTGGAACAGATCGGCGGGCGCGCCGTGCATCCGATCAACGTGCGGCTGGGCGGGTTCTATTCGGTGCCGACCCGCGCCGAGCTGGGCCCGCTCGCCGAGACCTTGCGCCGTGCGCTCGACGATGCGTCCTACATCGCGCGGGCGGTGGCCGGATTCGATTTCCCGGACGTCGAATTCGATCACGAACTGCTGGCGCTGGGGGCACCGGACCGCTACCCGATCGAGGACGGCGTCATCCGGCGCACCACCGGAGAACCGTTCGGGCCGTCCGAGTTCGCCGACCATGTGGTCGAGGCGCAGGTGCCGCACTCCACCGCCCTGCACGCCACCCTGGACGGCCGCCGCTACATCACCGGCCCGCTGGCCCGCTACAACCTGAATTACGCCCAGCTCTCCCCGCTCGCCCGGCAGCTCGCAGCCGAGGCAGGACTGGGTGCCCGGTGCTGGAATCCGTTCCGCAGCATCGTGGTCCGGGCGGTCGAGGTGGTGTACGCGATCGAGGAGGCACTGCGCATCATCGACGGCTACCGACGGCCGGACCGCCCGTACGTCGAGGTGCCGGCCCGTCCCGGCGTCGGGTTCGGGGTCAGCGAGGCCCCACGCGGACTGCTCTATCACCGCTACGAGATCGGCGCCGACGGCCTGATCGCCGCGGCCGACATCGTGCCGCCCACCTCACAGAACCAGGCCGCGATCGAGCACGAGATGAAACGGCTGGTCGAGTCCGACCCCACGCTCGGGGACGCCGAGCTGACGGCGTTGTGCGAACGATCCATCCGAAACTGGGATCCCTGCATCTCCTGCTCCACGCACTTCCTGACCCTCGAGGTCGACCGCGGCGACCGATAGCCGGCGGAGAAGGGACCAAATTCTCTTTTGCCCGCGTCCCGGCTGCTTAGGCTCTAGAGAAGTCGTCCTGTCAAGCGGTATCCACGCCCGGGGGAGGCACACGCCATGGACCACGTTGCGGACCGGTTCGTCCGAGACATCGCCGAACTGCGCATCACCGACGCCGAGGAGGCCGGCGGCAAGGGCGCCAACATGGGCGAGATGGTGGCCGCCGCACTGCCGGTGCCACCCGGCTTCGTGCTGCTGCGGGACTGCTACCTGGAGTCGATGCAGGCCGGCGGTGTGCGCTCCGAGCTGGCCGCCCTGCACGACGAGGCGTTGGCGAAGGTTCCCGACACCGAACAGCTGCCCGCACTGTGTGAACGGTTGCAGAGCCTGGTGCGCAAGGCCGGAATGGCCGATGATGTGCGGAAGTCGGTGCTGGCCGCCTACCGCCGGCTGGGCCCGGACGCGGTGGTCGCGGTCCGGTCGTCGGCGACCGGCGAGGACGGCCGGGACGCCTCGTTCGCCGGGATGAACGCGACGATGACCAACGTCGCCGGTGAGGACGCGCTGCTCGAAGCGGTTGTGCGGTGCTGGATGTCGCTGTTCAGTCCCCGGGTCATCACCTACCGCGCCAGCCGCGGCTTCACCGACGAGCCGGCGATGGCCGTCGTGGTGCAGCAGATGATCGCCTCGGAGAAATCCGGGGTGGCGTTCACCGCCGACCCGAGCAGCGGCGCGCAGGACCGGGTGGTCGTCGAGGCGGCCTGGGGGTTGGGCGAGGTCGTCGTCGCCGGCCAGGTCGAACCGGACACCTATGTCGTCGCCAAGGAGGACCTCGGGGTGCTCGACGTGCGGATCGGCCACAAACCGTTCAAGATCGTCCGCGGCCCCGACGGGAACGACCAACGCGTCGACCTGCCCGACGACCAGGCCCACGCCCGCGTCCTCGACGACCGCGAACTACGCCGCATCGCCGAACTGGCCATCGCCACCGAACAGCACAACGGCTGCCCCCAGGACACCGAATGGGCCATCGACGCCGCGGGTGAGGCGTTCCTGGTGCAGGCCCGGCCGATCACCACGTTGCGTCACGCCGCCGCTCCCACGTCGGAGGAACACGTCACGCTGGCCCGCGGCCTCGCCGCGGCGCCCGGGCTGGCGTCGGGCAGGGTCCGGGTGCTCAGGTCGCCCGAGGAGGGTTCGCAGCTGCAGGACGGCGAGATCCTGGTGGCCCCGATGACGAATCCGGACTGGCTGCCGACGATCCGCCGGGCGGCCGCGCTGGTCACCGACACCGGCGGGATGACCTGCCACGCCGCCATCGTGGCCCGCGAGCTGGGGGTGCCGTGTGTGGTCGGCACCCGCACCGCCACCCGCGATCTGCACAACGGCACCACCGTCACCGTCGACGGCACGCACGGCCGGGTGGTGTCCGGCCGGATGGCATCCCCCGCCGCTGCGGTGACGTTGGCCGAACCGGCCGCCCGACCGGCCCTCGCCGCGCCGGCCGAGGTGACCGCCACCAAGATCTACGTCAATCTCGCCATGCCCGATTCCGCCGAGGAGGTGGCCGCCCGCGGCGCCGACGGTGTCGGCCTGCTGCGGGCGGAGTTCATGCTCACCGAGGCGCTCGGCGGCCGGCATCCGCGCGATCTGATCGCCCGCGGGGAACAGAACGACCTGGTGCAGGGGATGGTGAACGCCGTCGGCCGGATCGCGGCCGCGTTCGCGCCCCGGCCGGTGGTGTACCGCGCCACCGACTTCCGCACCAACGAGTTCCGCGGCCTGGCCGGCGGGGACCGGTACGAGCCCGAGGAACACAATCCGATGATCGGTTACCGGGGCTGCTACCGCTACATCAAGGAACCGGACGTGTTCGCGCTCGAACTCCAGGCGCTGGCGCGGGTCCGGGAGGAGAACCCCAATGTGGCGTTGATGATTCCGTTCGTGCGGACCCGCTGGGAGCTCGAGGAGTGCCTGGAGCTGGTCGACGCCAGCCCGCTGGGACGGCAACGCGGGCTGCGCCGGTGGGTGATGGCCGAGGTCCCCTCGGTGGTGCACTGGTTGCCCGAATACGTCGGGATGGGCATCGACGGGGTGTCCATCGGCAGCAACGATCTGACCCAGCTGATGCTGGGGGTGGACCGCGATTCGGACATCTGCGCCGAGTTGTTCGACGAGTCCGACGCCGCGGTGCTCGATGCCATCGGACGGATCGTCGGTACCGCCCGCCGGCTGGGCATCACGTCCTCGCTGTGCGGGCAGGCGCCGTCGACCGATCCGGCGTTCGCCGAGCATCTGGTCCGGATGGGCATCACCTCGGTGTCGGTCAATCCCGACGCGCTCGAATCCGCGCGCCGCACCGTCGCCGCGGCCGAGCGGCGGATCCTGCTGGAGTCCGCACGGAACGTCCAGGGAGATGCCCCGGCCGACGCTAGGTGAAGCGGACCGTGGTGCCCGGCTCCAGCCGTTGCACCCGGCCGTTGCACTCCACCGCGACCGGCGGCAGATCGCGCGGTGCGACGCTGATCTCGGCGCCCCGTCCGCTGACCCGCACATACATCTGGTGTCCCCGGTAGCGGATCGGAAATCCCAGGGCGCCCAGTGATTCCGGCCAGTTCGGCGACAGCACGATGCGATCGGAGCGGGTTTCCAGACCGGTGAAACAGCGCTGGACGAGGTCCACGCTGCCGGCCATCGCCGCGAGATGGATGCCCTCGGCGGTGGTGCCGCCCTGGATGTCGGCGACGTCGGACTTCAGCACCCGCTCGAAGTACTCCATCGCCCGGTCCCGGTTGGCCCGAGCCAGCACCCAGGCGTGCACCACCGCGCTCAGCGTCGATCCGTGCGAGGTGCGGGCCAGGTAGTAGTCGACCATCCCGGGGATCTGCTCGGCGGTGAACCGGTAGCCCAGATGTCTGAGCAGCTCCCGTAGTTCGTCCGCCGACAACAGATACAGCAGCATCAACGCGTCCGCCTGTTTGGACGCCTTGTACCGGTTGACGTCGTCACCCTCGGCCTCCAGGATCCGGTCGAGCCGCTGGATGTTGCCGTACCGGCGGCGGTAGCCGTCCCAATCCAGTTCGGCCAGTTCGCCGTAGCCCTCGAACTGACTGATGATTCCGTCATGGAACGGTACGTACATCCGCCGGCTCACATCGTCCCACTGCGCCAGTTCCGCGGCGGTGAGGTTCAGCTTCTCGCGGACGTCGATCCGGTTCGGCAGCGGTATCAGGTTCAGGGCCTCGAGCGCCCGCAGGATCACCCACACCGCCATCACATTGGTGTAGGCGTTGTCGTCGACGCCGTCGAACGGCCGATCGGGATACCCGGCGTGGAACTCGTCCGGACCGATCACCCCGCGGATGCGGTAGCGACCACGCCGGGTGTCGAACTCGGCCCTGCTCACCCAGAACCGGGCGATCTCGACCAGCAGTTCGGCGCCGTGGTCGATCAGGTAGGCCAGATCCCCGGTCACCTGGTAGAACTGCCACACGTTGTAGGCGATGGCGATCCCGATGTGGTGCGCCCGATGGCTGGGGTCCGGATTCCACCGCCCCGAACGCGGATTCAGGTGCAGCTCGGGGCTTTCCTCGCGACCGTCGCTGCCGGACTGCCACGGGAAGATGGCGCCGCGGTAGCCGGCCAGCCGGGCGGCCCGCCGGGCCTCGGGCAGTCGCCGGTACCGGTACTGCAGCAGCGATCTGGTGATCATCGGAAAACGTAGGTTCAACACCGGGAAGATGAACAGTTCGTCCCAGAAGATGTGGCCGCGGTAGGCCTCGCCGTGCAGCCCGCGGGCCGGCGGCCCGATGTCCAGGTCGGCGCTGTGCGGGGAGACCGTCTGCAGCAGGTGCAGCAGATGCAGCCGCATGACCCGCAGTTCATCGGTGTGGTCCTCGAATTCGATCGACAGCCGCCGCCACAGATGTGCCCACGCCACGGTGTGCGCCGCCCGGATCTCACCGAATCGGCCCTGGCGCTCGAGAATCCGTTCGGCGCTCTCCGACGGTTCGGAGCTGCCCACGTCCCGCCCCGTCGACAACGCCACGACCTTCTCCACCGTCAACCGCTGTCCCCGCGACAACCCGGTGGTGATCTGGTGTCCGATCTCCGATTCCTCGTCGACCAACCGGTATCCGGCGCTCACCGGGTCACCGTCGCGCCACGCGGTGGTGCGCGCCGCCATCGCGATGGGGATCCGGGACTGGTTGGTCCGCACTGACAGCAGGACGGAGTCGCCTGTGAGCGCGGACTTGCCCAGCGATTCGAGATGGTCGCCGCGCAGGTCGCGGTACCGCTCCACCAGGCCATTGCGCACGTCTCCGTCCAGGGTGGAACGGACGTCGACGGTTCCCGACCAGTCCTCGGCGACCAGGGTGGTCTCCAGCGCGGCGATGTGCGCGGTGTGCATGGCCACGAAGCGCTGCTGGGTCACCGACGTGGTGCGCCAGGCGTTGTCCCGGAAGCGGAGTTCGCGGGTGAGCACCGCGCCGCGCAGGTCGAGCGTCTGGCGGTAGTCGAGCAGCGTGACCGCGTCGACGTCGAACCATGGACCACCCTCGATGCGGAAGGTCAACGGCAGCCAGTTGGGCAGGTTGACCATGCTCTCGTGCGCGGTCACCCGGCCGTCGACCACGTCGTCGAGGCGGTTGAACACACCGGCGGCGTAGGTGCCCGGGTAATGCACCTGCCCCGCCCTGGCTTCGGGGGCCGCTCCCCGGGTGGCGAAATATCCGTTTCCCACGGTGCACAACGCCTCCCGCAGCTTCTCCTGCCGGGGGTCGTAACCCCGGTAGCTGAACGTCCACGCCTCGTTCGAGGTTTGCCGCTGGTAGGCAATCCAATTGCCGCCGCGCCGGAGGAATTCGCACACCTCCTCGGCCCCGTCGAGGCGGAACTGCGCCCCGGTGGGCCGGTCTGCGGCCCCGAGGTGGTGAACCACGACCGACACCCCGTCCAGACGCAGGACGTCGAAGGCGGCCTCGTCGGCCAGCTCTGAGCCCACATAGATCGGCAACACCGGTTCGGGCCGGCCCATCCGGGCCCGGATGGAGGTCAGGGCGGCCCCCGGATCCCAGTCGGTGCCGTCGAAGTGGTGGTGGCTGCCGTCGGGGGCGACGACCTCCCGTCCGTGGCCGCCGGCATACCAGAGGCCGTCGACACCGACCCGGGCCCGCAGCTCGCTCACCTCCCGACCGCTGATCACCGCGACGGGACACAGCGACGCGAGCTTGCGCAGTGCCGCGGCCGCACCGTCGACCAGGGTCGCGGTGTCCCGGTCCGCCAGCGCACCGTCGAAGCGGCAGAACACCACCGGTTGGCGGTTGGCGACGATGCCGATCAGCAGTCCATAGGAGGCCAGCGCGTTCGACAACGCCGAGACCGTCCGGTACCGGTCGCGGACGACGGCCTCGGCGAAGTCGTCGACACCGGCCACGAAGGCGAAGCCGCCGTAGTGTCGCGATGTTCCGGTCCGTCCGATGATCACGGTCCGCTCCGGGGCGGCGTTCACCCGCTCGGCGGCCGCCAGCGCCACCGTCCGGGAGCCCCCGGGCGGATCGCCGCTCACCCCGCCGACCGCGACTCCGAACAGGTCGTCGATCCCGGCGGCGTGCATAAGGTCCGCGCCGTCACCGTCGGGTGCGAACACGGCGACGGCGATGCCGGCGTTTCGCAGCTTGTCCGCCAGGATGATCGCCGAATCACTGACCCGAGCGCCTGCCCCGTCGCCCGCCGCGGCGTCGACCACCGCACCGAGTTCGAACAACACCGCGTCGTGGAAACGCGGGTCGATGACGACGGAGGCGGTCATCGTCGCTCCTCCCGATCACCGGCAGCGCCCGCCCCGAGCGGGCCGGGTGCACCTGAACAGACGACGCTACGGCTGATTCGATGGAGAGCCAAAGGGCCGAACGTCATCGATGCGTCACCGGCCGGCGCGCCGTGCACACATGCGGGACGAAAGACCCTGATGTCCGGGGTCCACCGCGGTTAGACATCCCAGGGCCGTAAGTTGTCAAGCTGCTTGGGTGTCGGCGGTGGTTTGGCGGTGTGCCCAGGCGGTGTGTTCGTCGTAGCGGGTGTGGT
>Ga0310822_100238_pt1 | contig 35562 bp, 39 predicted proteins | sample P4_ome_2_FD_201313 | JGI IMG/M metagenome (GOLD analysis project Ga0310822, IMG submission 201313) | Sorghum-adapted microbial communities from Joint BioEnergy Institute, Emeryville, California, United States - P4_Day56_Rep2 | ecosystem: Engineered > Bioreactor > SSF (Solid state fermentation) >... | reverse complement strand
CACCGCAGCGGCCTTCTCTTCGAGGCTGTAGCGACGCGTGGTCGGCTTCCCCGGGGTGGTGTCCTTCGGCATGAGTCCATCCTCGTTTCCAAACGATGGAGACTCCAACTAACCCAGGGCGATTCATCTCCCTGTGCACGAGCCGTTTTCGCGAGCAGTGCTCGAGCCTCGCCGGCTTCGGAGTCAGCGAGAAGCGATGACACGAGGCGCATCGCGTACTCCTTGAGCCGGCGGTTCTGGTCGGCGAGATCGGCCAGCGGAACGCTCGCCTCGCCTGGCGCGGGCCCCGGCTCGGCCAGGCAGGCATCGGCTTCCTCGCGCAGCTGTTCGCCGACGGCGGCACCGGCGAGGAAGACCAGCTCGGTGAGCAAGCTCCGGTATTCGTTGTTCTACACGACCTGGTAGCGGTACTCGTGCTCGTGGGTGTCGAGCAACCAGTCGAAGGTCGCCAACATCAAGTTCGCCTGTTCTCGAGCGAATTCCGCGTCAGGGGGAAGTGCCGGGAGGATCGTGTCGCAGAACCGGCGACGCATCGACCGCAGTTGCTGGGTGACGGTGGGAACCATGGTCATTCCTTCGCCAGAATCCGGTTGAGCTCGCCGATGAAGTAGCCGCCGAGACCGGAGATGAAGTTGTACATGACGTCGAGCTCGGTCATCCGGGCGTCGGCGGTGCGCGGCCCGGTGCCGATCAGCGAGACCACGGCCCAGTACAGGTTGAGGACGAGGTAGTAGTTCAGCCGTTCCCGGTCCACGGATAGGCCGGAGATCCGCTCGTAGTCGGCGATGAAGGTGTCGGTGTGCACCAGGCCCGAGTTGAGGTAGCGGCCGTTGTCGTCCGGATGCCCCCAGCCGGGCAGCATCGCGTAGGCGAGGTCCGAATGCCGGTCGCCGAGGTATCCCAGCTCCCAGTCCAGGATCGCGGTGATCTCCCCGGACTCCTCGTCGAAGAGGAAATTGCCGTTCCGGTAGTCCCCGTGCAGCAGCGAGACGTGGTCGACGACGGGCCGGTTCTCGGCCAGCCATTGCCGGGCCAGCAGTACCGTGAGGTGAGGTCCGAGCGCGTCCTCGTCCCAGGCCCGGTTCCATATGGCCAGCCGCCAGTCGATCGCGTCGGTGGTGTTCGGGCGGGGCAGGTCGAAACCGCTGAGGTCGTCGCTGGACCAGTCGTGGGCGTGCAGCCTGGCCAGGTGCTCGACGAACTGCGGTGCGAGCAGCGGTCGCAGCTCCGGGCCGTATGCGGTGCCGAGTCCTGTCGCATGGGGGACGTTCTGCGTGGGCGATGGGACACCGGCCACCTTGCCGGAGATCAAGGCGGGTTCACCGAAGTCATCGGGATCGGTGGACACCCAGTAGGGCTTGGGCACGGGTATCAGGCCGTGCGTCGCGCGCAAGAGCTGGAATTCACGTTCCACCTCGGTGATGCAGATACCCACCGGAGCCTTCACCCGCAGCACCAGTTCATCACTGCGCTCGGCGCGGACGAGACGGAAGCTGTAGGACTCGTTGGCACCTCCGCCGGAGAGGCGGGCGAAATCCTGGACCTCGAACGACCCATCCACGCGCCCGGACAGGAAGCGCTCCAGCTTTTCCCGCGTCTGAGCGAGGGACTGCGGCTCGCGGTGGTCTCCGACGGACCGCCGCCGCAGCTTCTCGTCGAAGCGCCGGGCGAGGTTTCGCTCGACCGGATAGCCGTCAGCGGCGCGTGCCTTCTCTTGGGTTGTCAAAGTCCGACCTCTCTGTCGGGCTGTAACTATCTGGGTTCGTCGCACCACCCAGCACGGCCACCGATGTGAGCGGTGGCCGTGTTGAGCCGCGTTCTCAGGCCACGGAGATTCCGCCGTTGACGCTGACGACCTGACCGGTGATGAGCCGAGACATCGGCGAGGCCAGGAACAGTGCGAGGTTGGCCAGGTCCGCCGGTTCAGTGAGACCGAGGTGGGCCTGGGAGATGATGCGATCGAAGATCTTCTTGCTGAAATCCTCGTTCATCGCCCGGTCATAGGAACCGGTGTCGACGATGAGCGATGGGGTGATGACGTTGACCCGCACGCCGTCCCGCTTGGCCTCCAGTGCCAGCGTCCGGGAGAACGTCACGATCGCAGCCATGGCGGCACCGATGCAGGTCTCCCCCGGTGTCGGAACCTTCGCCGCGTCCGAAGCGACATTGATGATCGACCCGGAACGCTGCTGCGACATGTACGGCAGAACCGCCCGGCTCATCAGCAGCGGCCCCAGTGCCTGCTCGGTGAGCACCCGCGCGATCTGTTCGGTGGGCATGTTCCGGAGCAGGGTCGGCGAATACGGCGCCACGGTCGAGTTGACCAGCACATCGATCGCACCCAGCCTCCGCTGCGATTCTGCGGCGGCGTCCTCAGCAGCAACCGGGTCGTTGGCGTCGACGGACATGAACTCGATCTCCGCTCCAGAGACCGACTTCTGCACGTGGTCGACGGCTCGCTTCCCGCGCTCCTCGTTGCGCCCGAGCACGATCAGTCGCCGGCAGCCCGCCTGCGCGAAGGCAACCGCCGTCGCCAGGCCCACTCCAGATGTCCCGCCGGTGATGAGCACGGCGGCCCCGGAGAAGTCGTAGCCGGCTGCGGCACTCGGCGGGCCGTCCGTCTGATCGGTCATGTTTCGAGTCCTTTCATGTCGAACCCGTCTACCAGTGACGGGAATCTGGCCGCGTAGGCGAGTACGATGGCCGGGTCAGACGGGACGCAGCGGTATCATCGGGTGATCCGCCATTGTGTGAGCGTGATCGGCCACGCCACAGGTGGAACAGGACCGGGAAGTCGTCGCGCTGACATCAGCGGCACGCTCGATGCTGGTGTCGCCGACCGCGTTCCGCGCCCTTTCGCGGGCGAGCAGCGCAGCCCCGAAGGCGCCTGTGATCTGCGGTGATTCCGGGACGGTGATGGACGATTCCAGCGCCTCTTCAAGGAATCGCACCGCCGCCGAGTTCCTGGCCACCCCACCGGTCATCACCACCGGCGTCTCCTTCCCCACCAGAGCGACCAGCCCGAGGATGCGCGCCGACACCGCCCGGTGCACCGATGCGGCGATGTCCTCACGTCGCTCCCCCGCTGCAAGCAAGGAGATGAGCTCGGTCTCCGCAAAGGTCGCGCACATGCTGCTGACCTCGAGCTCCTTCTCGCCGCTCAGCGCAAGATCGGCGAGTTCAGCGATGTCGCACTCGATCGCTCGGGCGAGGACCTCGAAGAACCTCCCGGTTCCGCTGGCACAGCGGTCGTTCATGGCGAACTTCTCCGCGATGCCCCAATCATCCACCCGGATCGCCTTGCTGTCCTGTCCCCCGATATCGATGACCAGCCGGGTCCCCGGAAACATCGCCGCGACTCCGCGTGCATGGCAGGTGATTTCGGTGAAGGTACGACCGGCACCGGGGACAAGACGACGGCCGTAGCCGGTCGCGATGGTCTGCGCGATGTCCGAGTCATTCAGCGAAGCCGCTCGCAAGGCCGCGGAGAGCGAACGATCGAGCCCGGCGCGGCTCACCGCCCCCATTTGCACGACCTCGGAGGCGACGATCTCACCCGCCTCGTTGACGATCACCGTTTTGGCCGTCGTCGAGCCGAGGTCAACACCCATGAAATGATCCGTCATCGTCGCCTCCTTCCTCAAACCCCGTGCGGCGCGTCAGCCCGCTGTGGCGCCTGCCTGGCTCCGACGCACGTCGATGCCTTCCAGCATCGCCACTAGCCGACTTTCCAAAATGTCGTCCTTGTAGAACGATGCGTCGGCGACATCGCCCTGGAAGAAGATCGAAGGAATGCCCAGGTCGCGCTGCGCCGCCTTCGCGATCAGGCGCTGCGGATTGGTGAACGCCCTACAAGTACGGGTGGAGTGGAACACCACGCCGTCCACTCCGTACTCCTCGCAATCCCGGAGCACGAGCTGCTGGATCGTCTTTGTGCCGTGATTGGTGGGGCACAGCAAGTAGTGCTGGGCCATGCCCTTGATCGGGTTCTCGGGATCGATCAGGTGCGGCTCCTGCCAGAACGCGTGGTGGGTGTAACGCCCCGCGACGACGGCGACGTCGTGGTCTGCGAACTTGCGCGCCAACCAGCCCAGCTTGTTCCAGTTCATGATGCCGTCGAAGTACACCCGGTAACGTTCGTTGCTCACACCGCTGATCCCAGCGGCGACGCGCTGCTCGATCTCTGCTTTGACGGCGGCGAAGTAGTCCACCAGCTCCTGGCTGGCAGGCAGGAAGTTGATGTGCGCGATGCTCGCGATCCAGTCCCAGAACGTGGCCGGGGTGGGCGCCAGCTTGCACAGCGCCATAGCTTCGCGACGCAGCTCGGACGCGCGCTTGATGTAGGCCATGTTCTGCCTCAGCGCGTCCCAGTCGAACGGCCGACCGGTCATGGATTCGATGAAGGCGATGAGCTTGTGGAGTTGGTCAGCCACGTGCTCCGAGGCCTGTTCCCACTCCTCACCGACCAGGTAACCCGAGTCCGGCTTGTTGCCCCACAAGAACGGCAGCGAGACGTTGAAGATCGGCACCTCTTTGCCGAAGACCCGGAAGGAGATCTCGTCCCACTGCTGACCGGTGCTGCATCCCGAGTAGGCGTTGACGAAGAAGTCGGGTGCGGGAAGCCGGCTGGCGAGTTCCCGCTGATCCGGCATGCCCACGACGCCGGTCGCCTCACCCTGGCGATTCTGCTGGGTGAGCACCGCGCACCCCAGGTGAGTACGGGCGTACGAGCAGAGTTCGCCGACGTAGCCGTACTCCTCGCCGGCGAGCTGAGCCGGCTTCTCCAAGTGCTGGGCTGCCAGGCGGGCTGAGAACGCCTCACCGTGGCACCACACCAGACCAGCGGCCTGGAAGATCGGATTCAGGGCTTGGCCGTTGTACCAGACCACTTGATCGCCGCGTTCACGTGCGTGGAACACGCCATCCCAGTAGTCCGCGATCATCTTGCCGCCGCTCGCGGTGACGCTCAGGCGGTTGGTCTTGTCCGTCACTGCTGTGCTCACGTGATCACTTCCTGATTTGAGGGACGTTTCGGGTCAGGAGCTGACGAGCTCTGCGCGGCGGATACGCTCCAGGAGCGCTTCCACTCTTGTCCGAACCGCCTCCAGCGGGACGCCTTCGTGTTCTGTCTCCATGAGCAGATGCGGGATCCCATGCGCGTCGAGGGTTTTGCGCAGTTCCGGGTAGTAGAGCATGTGCGGTTCGCAGAATTTGGCCATGAGTACGATGACGCCTTGGGCAGAGCTCTCCTCGACCGCGCGCAGCAGGTGGTCCTCCCAGTCCGCTTCGTGCTGAACCCTGGTCGGGCATGGAACTGCGGCGTCGCGCTGCAGGTACCACGCACTGATCGCGGTAACCGGGTCGCGGTCCTCAGCGACATCGGTTGAGATGTATCGGGTCCCGGTGTAGAGGTCGTCGTCGACGACAATCGCACCGCATTCCTCGATGGCGCTGAGAAGTTCTGGTTTGGGCGCGTGGCAGAAGTGCCCGGAGAGGTGGAGCCGGATGCGGCCGTCGCGAGGCGCGACGGCCGCCGCGGCAATGACGTTGCGCAGGGCGGCGGTGTGTTCGGCCTTGTCCATCACCATGCTGGACTTCACCAGGATCTGCATCTGCTCGGAGGTGAAGCAGGCGTCCCCGGCCCGACGCGCGGCGAACAGTCCGCGCAGCAGTCGGCGGTTCTCGTTGAACACGGAGATGCTCGTCGCCAAGGCCTCCGGCGTAATCGGCTTGCCGGCGAACTCGGCCACCTCGTCGATGAATGCCTGCATCATCTTTCGGGCTTCGGCCGGCGTCTCCTCGTCCGTCAGCGACGTCGGCAGGTGCCCGTAGAACATCGGCTTCTCCGGCGACTCCGACCTGATGACATCCACCGCGCCGAGCAGCTGGATGCAGTGGTCGGCGTTGAAGAAGCCGTCGTAGATGTCGAGTTTTCCCTTGGCCGCGGAGTCAGCGATGTTGCGGGTGTAGCCGCAGTAGAACTCGGCCAGCAGGTTGCGTCCGATGCTGTCGGGCTCACGGCTCTCCTGGATCAGCACCGGGAGCGCCCCAGCGGCGTGCGCGATCTCGGCCGGGAAGTTCATCGGGAACACCCCGACGGCCTTGCCGCCGGTGCGTTGCTTCCACCGCACGACGTAGGCGTCCGGATCTTCGGCGACTTCAGCGAGCGGGGCCAGAGCGGTCGCGAGTGCCTCCGACACGTTTCACCTGCCTTCTCGTGTCTCCCCGCGTTGCGGAGAGACGAGCTGCGGGAACTGAGCTCCCCTTGAGCGGTCCCCTCATGTGTAACCCAACACTGGACATTTCGCAACACTGAGCGCCCAAAAATGTATAAGATTTAGTCGTTCCTCCGCTTCGCGACGGTCCACACCTGGACGTCAGATCTCATACACTTGTGGACCCTTGGCGCCCTCCTATGTACATTGATTGATCGGGCGACCGCCTCAGGCGCGCCACCCGCTTGCCCGCTCACCGACATTCGAGGAGCTGACGAACCATGGCGCCGATCAGCAACCGGTACACGCGACTGGTCGGAATCGATCACCCGATCGTCCAGGAAGGCCTGGGGCCGTTCAAAACCCCGAAGCTCGCCGCGGCTGTCAGCAACGCGGGCGGTCTTGGGACGGTGAGCATGCCCGGATTCCCGCGCGACCTCACCGAGGGCGCGCGCACCTTCCGCGAGCACATCGAGGAATGCGCCTCGCTGACCGACAAGCCCTTCGCGGTCAACATCCCGGTCGGCGTGGACGGTGACGGCAACGTGCTGGCCTTCACCGATGCCTACATCAACACCGTGCTCGAAGCCCGCGCGGCCGACGACGAGATCGCCAAGCGGCTGACCGTGCTGACTACCTCGGCTGGCTTCCCCGGCAAGTACGTGGGGCCGATCAAGGACGCTGGCATGGTCCACCAGCACAAGGTCGGCTCCACCGCACAAGCCCTGAAGGCTCAGGAGGCCGGTGTCGACGCGGTCATCGCGGCGGGCTTCGAGATGGGCGGGCACGCACCGAGCAAAGGCGTGCACACCTACGTCCTCGTCCCCTCGGTGACCGCCGTCGTCGACGTGCCCGTCGTGCTCTCCGGCGGCGCGAAGGACGGCCGCACCCTGGCCGCCGCGCTGTGCATGGGCGCCGAGGCGGTCGCGATGGGAACCAGGTTCATCGCCTCGGAGGAGAACTCCGACTGGCACCCGTCCTACACGCAGGCGCTGCTCGCCGCGAAGGAAGGTGACGACGTCGCCTTCACCGGCGTGTACGGACCGTGCCGCGGCCTGAAGAACCGTGCCTCCCTGCGGCTGGTCGACAATCACGACGACACCACCGATCCCGCCGAACTGCTGCGCTGGAAGATCGAGTCCATGCAGCGCGCGCAGGCCGAGGGCGACGTCGAGGACGGACTCGTCCTTGCCGGCCAGGTCGCCGGTGCGATCGACGAGGTCATCAAGGTCGCCGAATTCGTCCCCGGCATGGCCGAGGAGGCCGCCGAGGTGCTCGACCGGCTCGCTCCTCGCCGTTGACCGACGCAGAACCGAAGAGACCCCGGACGCCCGTCACGACTGACGTCCGGGGTCTTCTTCATCCCTTTTTCCCTAGTCAGTGGCCTGCGACCCGCGCGGGAAGATCGGCGATTGGCTCCACGTCGAAAAGCGTCTTGCCCACCTTCTTCCCGCCGCCGGAAAGACCCGCCTGCTCGACGAAGTCGGCGTTCGCCTTGGTGTAGGCGGCCCACTCCTCGGGGACGTCCTCGTCGTAGTAGATGGCCTCCACCGGGCACACCGGCTCGCAGGCACCGCAGTCGACGCACTCGTCGGGGTGGATGTAGAGCATCCGCCCGCCCTCGTAGATGCAGTCGACAGGGCACTCTTCGATGCAGGTCTTGTCGAGCACGTCCACACACGGCTCGGCGATCACGTAGGTCACGGCTGCGGTTCCTCTCGGTTCCTCGGTCGTCCGCCGACGACCGTCTTCCGTGGCGGACGAGGCCGCTCGTGGTGGGAGCGGTGTCGCGGCCTCGTCCGCCGTTGCTGGTGGAGATGAGCGGTGTTCCGGCTCAGCGGCCGGGGCCGAGGATGCTCGGCAGCGGGACGGCGCCGACGACCTGCTCAACGGGCTTGACGACCGGCGCCAGGCCCTCGTTGACCGGCGGCGGGAGGAGTTCCTTGACTGGTTCCAGCACCCGCACCTCCGGCTCAGGCTCGGGTTTGGGGGTAGGCGACGGAGCAGGCGCAGGTTGGCCGCCGTCATCGTCCTGCGGCGGTTCGGGCTCCTGCGGCTGCTCCGCCGCCGGTGGCGGGGGAGGTGGCGTGGTGGGCTGCGCCGAGGACCCGCTCTCGGCGTCGCCCGAGTCGTAGGCGGCCAGTTCCAGCAGGTCGGACGAGGCGTGCTGGTCGGGCACTCCCCCGCCGCCGTTCTCGTAGGCCGACATCCACCGGAGCACGAGGTTCACGTACTCGCCGGAGTGGTTGTAGCTGAAGATCGCCGCCCGCAAGTCCTCCGGCGTCGACAGGTCGCGGCTGCCCGCGCACAGGTAGCGGGACGCGGCGAGCGAGGCGTCGTAGACGTTCTGCGGGTCAGTGACGCCGTCGTGGTTGCCGTCGGCACCCCACCGGTCCCACGAGGACGGGATGAACTGCATCGAGCCGGCAGCGCGAGCCCAGCCGCCCTCACCCGGGATCGCCGCCGTGTTGTTCGTGCCGTTTAGCGCGGGGCCGTAGATCGGATGGATCAACGTGCCGTCCGGCCTGACATCGCCGCCTCGTGCGTGCCCGGACTCGACCTTGCCGATACCGGCCAGCAGCGTCCAGGCGATGCGGCAGCCCGGGTTCTCCCGCTGCTGGACGTCGACCGCCCGCAGGTAGGAATCCAGCACCGTGGCGGGGATTCCGTACTTCGGCGCCGCCGGGCCGAAACTGGACGTCCGCGCCTGCGGCTCACCGCCCACGACCACGGCCTGGGGCGCCACGACCGGCGGCGGGGGCTCCACCAGGTTCCACGGCAGGGGACGCTCCGCGTTCGAGCCGGTGGCCTCAACACTCTGTTCACCGCCCCAGGAGGTCTGGTCCGCGGAGCTCAGCGCCAGCATCCCGGCCAGCGCGGCCGCCTGGTAGCAGCACACGCGGCGCTGGGCGTCGCGGTTGCGACTACCTCGTCGTTGTCCCCGGTTTCGAACCATGATCACAGACCTCCGTTGTCCGGATTCGGTGCGACGGCAGTGGTTTGCGTTCGCGGGGCCGGTACCGGCGCGAACGACGACCACCCGGCGCGCCGCGGTGTCCAATTCGGACGCTCGCTGCCCCAGGCGCAAGTCGACGTCGAAGGTCGCGAACTGCCCTTCATCCCAGAGCAGCGCAGGTTCCGGCACGACGTCGGAGGTCAGGAACTCCTTGGAGAGCGGCGGCCGATCATAGGGAAGGTGCGGCTCGTCGCCGACGAGGGTGATGCGCCCCTGATGCCCGGACTTCCGGGCGGTTCCACGGCCCGCAGCCCGGCGAGCGAGGCGCCGATCACAACCAGGTGCCCGGTGCTCATGAGAACCCCCGCAGCAAATATACGACACAAATGATCCCCAAGTATCTCATGTTGTATAGTTTAAGCAGAGATCGAGACACCTGACCAGCATCGGACGGCCTTCGATATACGCGTTCTGTTGAGACATCGCCTCAGGTGTAGCGCTTCTCGCGACAGTTGTCCGCGCTCACGCTCACGGGAGGACCGCATGACCGACACGACGCCCGGCTTCGACCAGGTGGTGAGCCTCCCCGCCGTGTCCGAGGGCACCGTCACCCCGGATTTCATCGACCTCAACGGACACATGAACATCCTGCACTACCTGGATTACCTGGCCTGGGGCGCGGACACGATCTGCAGCAACGCGGGTATCGACGTCGAGTACCGGCACGAGCGCCGGATGGGCGTGTTCGCCGCGGAACACCACCTGAACTACTACCGCGAGCTCCGCGAAGGGGAGAAGTTCTCGGTGCACGTCCGGCCGATCGAGCGCAGCGACAAGGCGCTGCACCTGGTCGCGATGCTGCTCGATCGCACCAACGACAGGCTCGCCTGCACGCTCGAGACCATCCTGGTGCACGTCGACATGGACTCCCGGCGCGCGACGCCGATCCCCGCCGACATCGCCGCGGGCCTGGACCGGGAGTTCGCCGCGTACGCCGGCGTGGACTGGCCCGTGCCGCTGTGCGGAGCGATGCGCCTGCGGCACTGAGCCCGATCGGCCCTGTGAACACTCGTTTATCGACATTGGGGGACTCGCTTCCACGAGGCCCCCGTTGTCCTCTGACCTCACTGTTGTTAAGCGCATACGCCCTACTCCCCGACCCCTCGGGTCGAGCACACGCCGACCAGGGCGTTGAAAACGATCGTTTACAGGAGTAGCTTCCTGGGCAACGCCGGTCGGCCGGCTTCGTCCTGGCCGACCTGGCCCCCACCCCCATACCGGAGAGCCCTCCAGAGCAGAAGGGACGTCGAAGGCTCATGAACGCGTTCACCGACGTGTCCTACGAGGTCGACAACGGCCTCGCATGGATCACCATCAACCGACCCGACCGCTACAACTCCTTCCGCGCGAAGACGGTCGATGAGCTGGTCAAGGCGTTCAAGTACGCCTGGGCCGACAACGAGGTCGGAGTCATCTGCCTCACCGGAGCCGGCGAGAAGGCCTTCTGCACCGGCGGCGATCAGAAGCAGCGCATGGAGACCGGTGACTACGGCCCCTCCGACAGCGGCCTGTTCGAGGTCGAGGCGCTGCACCGGGTGATCCGCGACGTCCCGAAGCCCGTCATCGCCGGCGTCAACGGCTTCGCCATCGGCGGCGGCCACGTGCTGCACCTGTTGTGCGACCTGACCATCGCCGCCGACACCGCGCGCTTCGGCCAGAACGGGCCGCGTGTCGGTTCCTTCGACGCAGGGCTCGGCACCGGCTTCCTGGCCAGGGCGATCGGCGAGAAGCGCGCCCGCGAGGTCTGGTTCCTGTGCCGGCAGTACAGCGCCGAGCAGGCGGAGGCGTGGGGGCTGGTCAACAAGATCGTGCCCGCCGCCGAGCTGAAGACCGAGGTCCGCTCCTGGGCCGACGAGATCCTGAAGCTGTCGCCGACCGCGCTGAAGGTGCTCAAGCAGTCGATGAACACGGACACCGAGCACTTCGTCGGCATCGGTCAGATGGCTTACTCGAGCCTGCGCCTGTTCGGCGAGTCCGACGAGGCGAAGGAGGGCATCGCCGCCTTCAACGAGAAGCGCTCCCCTGACTTCGGCAAGTACCGGAGCGCGTGAGGCGCTGGGGCGACGAAAAGCGGCTGGGAACCTGGATTTCCATCTGGGTTCCCAGCCGCTTTTCCATGTCCAGGGACTGCGCAGGCAACTCCGGCCCGTGCGGAGAGCACCGGTGCTCTCCGCACGGACGAACGATCACTTACCTGCGTTCGAGCTGGCCAGGGCATCCTTCATGCTGGCGATGATCGCCCGGGTCGCGTCTTCGGCCTGATCAGGCGTCAGGCCCCACGGCGGCACGGTGATGTTCAGGTGGTCGTAACCGACGGCATGCTTGGCGACCCGCTCCGAAACCTTGTCCGGCGTGCAGGCGACACCCAGCTGGTCGATCGCGTCGTCCGGCACCGCGGCGATGAGCGCCTCGTCGTCACCCTGCCGGGCGGCATCGCGGATCTTTTCCTGCGCATCGGACCAGCCGTGCATCGCGAAGAGCCGGTCGTAGACGCGGGAGGCGGCGTACTGGCCGATCGCGAAGGCCAGCCGTCGCCGGGCAAGCTCCTCATCCTCGTCGACCGAGCACATCACCATGCCCATCAGTTTCACATCCCCGATGGAGCGCTCCGCCGCGGCGACCCCGGCCGCCAGCTCCGGACGGACGAGCTCGTCGATGTACTTCGCGCTGAACATCGGATGCCCCACCAGGCCATCGGCCACCTTGCCGGCGGCGCGGACCATCCGCGGGTTGACCCCGGCGGTCCAGATCGGCAGGCGCTCGCGGTACGGCGGCGGAACGTCGGCGGTCGGAACGACGTGGACCTTGTAGAACCTGCCGTCGTGGTGCACCGGTCCCTCGTGCAGCCGCCAGAGCTTGCGCAGCACTTCGATCAGCTCTTCCATGCGCACCGCAGGGGCGGCGCCGTCAACGCCGTGCCAGTTCTCCATCATCTTCGGCGTGCCGTTACCCAGGCCGAGGATGATCCGCCCACCGGATAGTTCGTCCAGATCACGGGCCTCCGCTGCCCACATCAGCGGGGTACGACCCACGCCGTAGGCGATGTTCGACCCGATCGCGACCCGCTCGGTGGCCGTCGCGATCGCCGCCATCGGCACGGTCGCCGACCGGCTGTAGAGCTCGCCGTTCCACACGGCCTCGAAACCCGCCTGCTCGGCGGCGACCGCGATTTCGGTGGCACGCCGGAACCGTTCCGGGCCGTAGCCGCCGTTGAAAATCGTCAATCCGTACAAGGCAAACCTCCTGGTCCCTGCGGTGGCCATCGAGCCACTCCACGCGAGAACGATCGTTCCGGGAGTCTGATGCGTCGTCACGCTCAGGCGAAGTTGGGCCGACGCTTCTCCAGGAAGGCGCTGATGCCCTCCTTCGCTTCTCCGTCCTCGAAGAGCCCCTGCTCTTGCGTCACCTCGAACGCAAAACCCTCGACCAGCGGCATGTCGAACGCCGCGTCGACCGTTCGGATCACGGCCTGCTGGGCGGGCAACGACATCCGACAGAGCTCGGCGGCCAATTGCAGTGCGGTTTCCTCGGCCCGCCCCGCCTCGACACGCCGGTCGAGCAGGCCGATGGCGTGTGCCTCGTCCGCATCGACCTGGCGGCCGGTGAGCATGATGTCCAGCGCGCGTCCACGGCCGACCAGCCTTGGCAGCCGCTGGGTGCCGCCGGCGCCCGGGATCAGGCCGAGCTTGACCTCGGGAAGCCCGAACTTGGCATCGGCGCCACCCACTCGCAGTGAACAGGCCATTGCGAGTTCGAGCCCGCCGCCCAGGGCGACGCCCTCAATGGCGGCGATGGTGATCTTGTTCGGGGCGGCGAGCCGGTCCAGGGCTCCCCGAAGCGAGTCCCCGTACGCGATGAAGGCAGCACCGTCGGCCTTGGACATGTGCTTGATATCCGCGCCGGCCGCGAAGAAGCCGGCGACGCTGGAGCCGACGACGACGATCTTGATCGCGTCGTCGGCCTCGGCTTCGTCCATGGCCTCGTTCAGCCCGTCAATGATCGGCGTGCCGAGGGCGTTGGCTGGCGGACGCTGCAGGGTCACCCGCAGCACGCTCTCCCCGACACGCTCCGAGACCACCGCGTTCACACCGGTTTCCGACATTGCGCAGACCTTTCCGATTCGGTTGAGAACAGCCACCGGTGTCACGGGCGTCGAGGGAACCGCGCGAAGTCAGGAGAGCGCTTCTCCCGGTAGGCCTCGCGCCCCTCCCTGGCCTCATCGGTGGCGTAGAAGAGCAGATTGGTGTCGTGGGCGAGTTGCTGGATGCCGGACAGCCCGTCCTCGGCCGCGTGGAAGCTGGCTTTGAGCAGGCGCAGCGCGAACGGTGAGAGCTCGAGCATCTCTCGGCACCACGCGACGGTTTCCGCCTCCAGCTCGGCGACCGGAACGACGGTGTTGACCAGCCCCATGGCCAGTGCTTGCTCGGCGTCGTACTGGCGGCAGAGGAACCAGATCTCCTTGGCCTTCTTGAAGCCGACGAGCTGCGCGAGCAGACCGGCTCCGAAGCCTCCGTCGAACGAACCGACCTTCGGACCGGTCTGGCCGAAACGGGCGTTGTCGGCGGCGATGGTCAGGTCGCAGATCAGGTGCAGCACCTGCCCGCCGCCGATGGCGTAGCCGGCGACCATGGCCACCACAGGTTTGGGCAGCCTGCGAATCTGCACCTGCAGGTCGGTGACGTGGAAGCGGCCGACCGCAGCATGGGCTCCGGCGTCGCTCAGGTAGCCGGTGTCACCGCGAACCCGCTGGTCTCCACCGGAGCAGAAGGCTTCGTCCCCCTGGCCGGTCAGCACGATCACACCGACCGAGGGGTCCTCCCGCGCATGCACCAAGGCGTCGGAGATCTCGACGAGCGTTTCGGGGCGGAAGGCGTTGCGAACCTCCGGGCGGCAGATCGTGATCTTCGCGATCCCCTCGCCGTCGTGCTCGTAGGCGATGTCGTCGTACTCGCGAACCGGTTCCCAGCGGACGTTCCTCCGCAGCCCTTCACCGTTGGTCAACGCCGCCGCTCCGTTCCACCATCCCGCCGGGACCGCACCGTTGCGATCGCGCTCCGCCGACGGACCGGCGCCGGACGGATCGGCTGTTTGGCCCTACTGTAACAACGAACAGACCACATGGTCCACGGTTCACGGAACGATCGTTCACAGCGGTGTGCTAGCTTTTCGAGGTGGACAGGGACCGCATGATCTTGGACGCGGCGGCCGCGGCCTTCTACGAGAAGGGCTTTCACGGCGTCGGTGTCGACGAGCTCGGCAAGCGGGCGGGCCTGAGCGGCCCGACGCTGTACCGGCACTTCTCCAGCAAGGACGAGATCCTCGCCGCGCTGTTCAACGAGGCGATGGATGAGCTGGTCAGCGCCACCGCGATGGTCCACGAGGATCCGTTCAAGGACCTGGACCGGCTCATCCGGCACCACGTCGACTTCGCGGTGCGCCAGCGGCAGCTGGTGAACGTCTACCAGCGCGAAGACCGTTCGCTCGCCGGCCCCTGGAAGCGGCACTTCACGCACCGCCGCAAGCAGTACGTGGCGCGGTGGGAGGCTGTCGTGAGCCGCTGCGTTCCGGGTGTCGGCGATCAGCAGGTCGCCGCGCTGACCCAGTCTTGCCTTGGCATGATCTTCTCCATCGCGTACTGGCCGCCCCAGACGGTGGCGACGCCCTCGCTGGCCGACCTGATCGTCGATTTCGCCAGCAAGGGCCTCGCGGCGATGAATCCGGACTGACCCGAATCGTCAGGAGCGCACGATAACCGTGGCCCTGGCCGTCACGACCGGATCGGAGCCGCGGGACGCCGCGAGAGTCAGCTGCGCTTCCGAGTGGACCCCGTTCTCGGTGATGGCCACGACCTCCCCGCTGAGTTCGAGCACGTCTCCGGGGAGAACGGCGGCCATGAAGCGCACTTCGTACTCCCGCAGGTGCTCGACTCCGCACCAGTCGCTCAGCCAGCCGGCGAGGATTCCGGCCTGCAGCTGCCCCATCGCGATGGGAGTGGCGAAACCGGCCTCGCGAGCGAACTCCGGATCGTGGTGCAGCGGGTTGAAATCCCCGCCCGCACCGGCGAAGCGCACGATGTCGGTCTGCGTCAGCGGGCCGATCTCGCGGACCGGAAGGTGATCGCCCACTGCGGCCGTCACTGGCGGTCTCATCACTGAATCCCCTTCTCGATCAGCGTTTCCCGCTGTGTCACGACCGTCCCGCCGAGGACGTCGGTGTACTCGGTCTCCAGCGTGATCAGCCGCATCGAGCCGCCGCGTTTGCCCTCGCGGCGTTCATCGCCGACCACCCGCCGCACTCCGCGCAGCGCGTCGCCGACCTGCAGCGGCCGGGCGTAGCGCCACTTCACGGACCCGACGACCACCCGCTCCAGCGCCACGCCCAGCCGGTCGACCAGCGCGCGCTGGTCGCGCTGGTGCCCGGCGACCACGACGTGCGTCGGTGCCGCCAGTACGCTGCCGAATCCCGCGTCCCGCGCCGCGTTCGCGTCGGTGTGCACCGGATCGCGCACGAACGTGGCCTTCGCGAACTCACCGACCTTGCCGCGCTCGACCTCGAACTCGACTTCGTCCACGACCAGCCCGACAAGCGATTCGCTCACCGCGCACCTCTTCCTCGCCTCACCCGTTCGTCAATTCGCCGCGCGGGATTCGGGCACTCGCAGCAGCAGTGCGTCGCCCTGGCCGCCCCCGCCGCAGAGCGCCGCCGCGCCGGTGCCGCCGCCTCGCCGGCGCAGCTCGTGGGCGAGCGAGAGCAGCAGCCGCGCACCGCTCATCCCGACGGGGTGTCCCAGCGCGATCGCGCCGCCGTTGACGTTGACCCTCTCGGGATCCACCTTCAGCTCACGCGTGGAGACGATCGGGACGCCGGCGAACGTCTCGTTGATCTCCACCAGGTCGAGCCCGTCGACCTCCGTCGCCCCGTCCCGGCGAAGCGCGTCCCGGATCGCCTCGGCCGGCTGCCGGAGCAACGACGGGTCCGGCCCGGCGACGGTCCCGTAGGCGCCGATCTCCGCCAGCCAGCCGATCCCCATCTCCTGCGCGCGGCGCTTGCTCATCACGACGAGGGCGCACGCTCCGTCGGAGAGCTGGGAGGAGGAGCCCGCGGTGATCGTGCCGTCGCTGGAGAACGCCGGTTTCAGCGTTGCCAGCCGTTCCACTGTGGTGCTCGCGCGGATGCCTTCGTCCTGTTCGACCGGTGACGAGCCCTCCCGCGCGGTGACCGGCACGATCTCCTCGGCCAGCAGGCCGTCCTTCGTCGCGCGCGACGCACGGGCATGCGACTGCGCGGCGAACACGTCCTGTTCGGCCCGGGACAGCGCGTACTCGGTCTGGTAACGATCCGTGGCTGCCCCCATGGGAAGTCCGTCGAACGCGCAAGTCAGAGCGTCGGCTTCGAGAGCGTCGAGCACCTGCCCGGCACCGAACTTCAGCCCCTTGCGCACCCGCCGCAGCAGGTGCGGCGCGTTGGACATCGACTCCATCCCGCCGGCCACGACGACCTCCTACTGACCGAGGGCGATGAGCTGCGCCGCCTGGGCCGCGGTCGCCAGCCCGGACAGGCAGAGCTTGTTCACCGTGGTCGCAGGCGCCGACATCGGAACCCCCGCGCCCACAGCAGCGATCCGGGCCGGGTTCGGCCCGGCGCCAGCCTGCACGACGTTGCCCATGAGGACCGCGTCCACATCCGCACCGCTCACGCCCGCACGCGCGAGGGCTTCGCGGATGGCGACCGCACCGAGGTCGGCCGCCGGGCAGTCGGCCAGCCCACCCAGGAAGCGACCGATGGGCGTCCTGGCCCCGGCGACCAGCACCGCGTCCTGCATGGAAACTCCTTCGTTGAGTTCGATGCGGCATCGACCGCCGCGATGACACCTGGATCCGGTTCGATCAGGCCATGGTCAGGCCGCCGCTGACCGACAGCGTCTGGCCGGTGATGTAGCCGGCCGCGTCGGAGGCGAAGAAGGCGACCGCCGCGGCGACGTCCTCCGGCGTGGCGAGCCTCCGCATCGGCACGGCCTTGGTCATGCCGGCCAGGACCTTGTCCGCTTCCTGCCCGGAGTTGTCGGCGAACTTGCGCAGCGCGGGCGTGTCCGTCGGGCCGAGGCACACGGTGTTGGCCGTGATGCCCTTGGTTGCGACCTCACGTGCGAGGGTCTTGGTGAAGGCGATGATGCCGCCCTTGGCACCGGAGTAGACGGCCTCCAGCGATGAGCCGACCCGGCCGGCGTCCGAGCCGATGTTGATCACACGGCCCCAGCCGCGTTCGATCATGCCCGGCAGCACGCTCTGGATCACTCTCAGCTGGCCGTTGAAGTTCAGGTTCAGGATGCGGTTCCAGAACTGCTCGTCGGTGTCGACGAACTTCTTGAAGTCGTCCCAGCCGGCGTTGTTCACGACGATGTCGATCGGGCCCAGCTCGTCCGACACGGTCTTCACACCGGCCTGCACCGACGTCGTGTCGGTGACGTCGACCTCGACGGCGAGGGCCTTGCCGCCGCCTTCGTTGATGGCGTCGGCGGTCTCGCGCGCCCGCTCCAGGTTGATGTCGGCTACAGCGGTCCGGAATCCCTGCGCGCCCAGCGTCACGGAAATCCCGCGCCCGATGCCTTGGGCGCCCCCGTCACGAAAGCGACTCGATTGCTCATCTGCTTCTCCGATGTTCTCGTCGTGTCAAAAAAGGAACTGTGCTCAGCTCTGGCTGGTGGCCCACTCCACCGGGCCAGCAACGATCGAGTGGCTGGTCAGCTTGCGGCCGAGCACCGACTGCGCCGAGCGCGCCGCGTCGATGACGCCGGGCAGCGAAACACCGGTCTCCACACCCATTTCGTGGAACATGCTCACCAGGTCCTCGGTCGCGATGTTTCCAGTCGAGCCGGGCGGGACCGGGCAGCCACCGAGCTCGCCGAAGCTGGACTCGAAGCTGGCGCACCCCGCTTCCAGCGCCGCGAAGGCGTTCGCCAGGCCCTGGCCACGGGTGTTGTGGAAGTGCGCGGTGATCTCCACTCCAGGCAACCGTTCCAGCGCGGCGGTGAAGAACTCGGAAGCGTAGGCGGGATTGGCCATTCCGGTCGTGTCACCGAAACCGAGTTCGGTGGCACCTGCCTCAGCGAGACGCTCGGCGAGTTCGAGCACTCGATCCAGCTTCACTTCACCCTCGTAGGGGCAGCCGAAGGAGGTGGCGATCACCGCGGCGCAGCCGAGGCCCTCCTCGCGGATCCGGCGTGCCACCACGGCGTTCTCGCGCATCGACTCCTCGACGGTGCGGTTGACGTTCTTCCTGTTGTGCGTCTCCGAGGCACTGACGAAGATCGCCGCCTCGTGGAAAGTCTCTCGGACCTTCAACGCGTTGTCCAGACCCCGGTTGTTCGGGATCAGCGTCATCAGGCGCACGTCGTCGGGCACCTCAACGCGGCGCAGCACCTCGGCGCCGTCGGCGAGCTGGGGGATGACGTCCGGCCGCACGAAGCTGGCGACCTCGATGCGCTTGAGCCCGGTGCGGCCCAGCTCGTTGATCAGCCTGACCTTGTCGTCAGTCGGAATGTGCTCGGGTTCGTTCTGGAAACCGTCGCGCGGTCCGACCTCCCGGATGTTCACGCGGGATGGGCGCTGGCTCATGGCGGCAGCTCCTTTCTGGTCTGTCATCGGGTCATCCCGGCCTCGCCGTCCACAAGGGACTTCTCCAGCTCCGCGCGGTGCTCGGGAGCCGCGATCGCGATCAACCGCCGAGCCCTCTCGGTGAGGTCGCAGCCGCGCAGTTCGGCGATTCCGTGTTCGGTGACCACGAAGTCGACATCGGCACGGCCGGTGGTCACCGGGCCGTCGAGCACTGGCCGGATGTTGGAGGACGAGCGAGAGGCGGCGCGCAACGTGATGATCGAGCGCGCTCCGGTCAGCGCGGCAGCGCGGGAGAAATCGACCTGGCCACCGATCGCACCGATGTAGGTACCCTTGCGCATCTCGGCACCCACCTGGCCGGTGAGGTCCACTTCGATCGCCGAGTTGATCGACACCAGGCCGGACAGCTTCGACAGGACCGCGGGCGAGTGCGTGTAGCTGGCCGGGCGGAACTCGACAGGCAAGCCGGGCAGGCCAGCGTAGAGCTCGTTGCTGCCCAGCGCGGCCCCGGTGACCACGATCCCGGCGTCGATCTCCTTGTACGCCCCGGTGATCACGCCCTTGTCGACGAGCCGGGCGATTCCGTCGGAAACCATCCCGGAGTGCACGCCGAGGTCGTTGTGCTCGGTGAGGCAGTCCAGCACGGCGGAGGGCAGCGAGCCGACGCCGAGCTGGATGGTGTCGCGATCCTCGACCAGGCTCGCCACGTTGCGCGCGATGGCCCGTTCGCCGTCGTCGGCGGTTCGTTCCGGTGCCTCCGGAAGGGGGCGGTCGGTCTCCACCACCGCCGCGAACCGCTCCAGCGGGATCCGAGGGGCGCCGTAGGTGCGCGGCATGCGCTCGTTGATCTCGCCGATGAGCACCGGCGTGTGCTCGATCGCGTCGGCGACGTAGTCCACCCCGACGCCAAGAGAACAGCGTCCTTCAGCATCCGGCGGGCTCACCTGGACGAGACCGACGTCGTTGGGAAGCCGGCCCTCGGCGAACATCCGGGGCAAGGCCGAGTAGTGACACGGAATCACCTCGACCTTCCCTCGGCGCGTGAGCTTGCGCAGTTCGCCGAGGCCGCCGTAGGACGACAGGGCGATCTGCTCAGGTAGCTCGGTGGTCAGCCGTTCGTCCCAGGTGAGCCCGCAGAACGCCCGCACCGGCCCGATCTCGGCGACGCTGTCGAGCAGTGCGTGCACCAGCGGAGTCGGTTCGGCACTGGTCTGCGACCACCAGATGCCGTTTCCCGGGCGGACGTGGGCGGCGATGTCAAGCATCAGCTGATCCGCTCGATCAGCGTCGCGGTCCCCAGGCCACCTCCGCAGCACATCGTGACCAGGCCGAGTTCGACGTCCCGCCGCTCCATCTCGGCGATGAGCGTGGCGATCAGTCGAGCTCCGGTGGCGCCCACCGGGTGTCCCAACGCGATGGCTCCGCCGTTGACGTTGACCCGGTCGAGGTCCGGCTTGAACTCGCGCTCCCAGGCCAGCACCACCGAGGCGAAGGCTTCGTTGATCTCGATCAGGTCGATGTCGTCGATGCTCAGGCCGTTTCGCTCGAGCAGCTTGTGGGTCGCCGGGATCGGACCGGTCAGCATGATGATCGGGTCCACGCCCACCGTGGTCTGGTCGATCACCCGTGCGCGGGTCTTGAGGCCGTACTGCTCGGTGGCCGACCTTGACGCGAGCAGCACCGCCGCAGCGCCGTCGGAGATCGGCGAGGACGTCCCGGCCGTGATCCGGCCGTTCTCCTGGCGGAACGGCGTTTTCAGGTCTGCCAGGCCTGCCATGTCGGTGTCCGGCCGGATTCCCTGATCGCTGTTGCGCGTCTCCCCCGCCAGCTCCAGCGGGATCATCTCGGCGTCGAACCGGCCTTCGGCCACGGCCTGCGCCGCCAGCCGGTGGGAGCGCACCGCGAACTCGTCCATCTCGGCGCGCTCGATGCCCCACCGCTCGGCGATGAGCTCGGCGCTCTCACCCTGGTGCACGAACGAGTACTGGTCGCGCAGTTCGGCCGGCCACGGGTCCCCGTAGAGTTTGGAGATCTCGACGGGCGAGTTGATCGGGACGTGCCCCATGTGCTCGACACCACCGGCGATCACCACGTCGTGCGTGCCCGAAGCGACGAGGCCGGCCCCCATCTCGACGGCGGTCTGCGCGGACCCGCACCGGCGGTCGAGGGTCACCGCCGGGACCTCCGGCGGATGCCCCGCCTGCAACCACGCGTTGCGCCCGATGTTGCGGGACTGCTCGCCGAAAGGGGCGGTGCACCCGATGACCAGGTCCTCCACCATCCTCGCAGGAAGATCGGCGCGCGCGAGCAGTTCGTCGTAGCAGGCCGCGAGCATCTCGTTCGGATGGGTGTCGCGGTACCAGCCCTTTTCCGGGTGGCCCTTGCCCATCGGGGTCCTGGCGGCCTCCGCGATGACGACTTCCCGGCCCGCGCTCTGCATCGGTCCCGCCTTCGCGCGGCCCTCAGATCACCGTCCCACCGTCGACGGGCAGCACCTGACCCGTGATGTACCCAGCCGCGTCGGAAGCCATGAATACGAAAGATCCCGCGATCTCGGTGGGTTCGGCCCATCGTCCGAGCGGAATCCGCGCCAGCGTCTTGGCTGCGAGCTTCTCGTTGTTGCGGATGTTCTCGGTCATCGCCGTGGCCGCGAGCGGGGCGAGCGCGTTGACCGTGACCTGCCGGCGAGCCAGCTCGCGGGCGAGGGACTTGGTCAGGCCGATGATGCCCGCCTTGGCCGCGCCGTAGTTGGCCTGCCCGATCGTGCCTTGCAGGCCGGCGGCGGAGGTCACGTTGATGATGCGCCCGCGACCGTCCTCAGGCAGGTACGGCAACACCGCCTTGCTGCAGGTGTAGCTGCCGACCAGGTGGATGTCGACGATGCGGCGGAACGCCTCTTCTTCCAGGTCGGGGAACATCGCCGGCGCAATGGCTCCGGCGTTGTTGACCAGGATGTGCAAGGTGCCCTCGGCCAGTGCCGCCGCCCGTTGCGCGATTTCAGCCGCCGCGACCGAGTCCCGGACGTCCAGCACGCCGTATTCGGCGACACCACCGTCGTTGCGGATGCCTTCGGCGGTGTTCTTGGCCGCGCGCTCGTCGATGTCGGAGACGAAAACCCGCGCACCGGCCTGGGCGAACGCCACTGCCACCGCAGCCCCGATGCCGCTGCCAGCGCCGGTCACCAGCGCGGAGCGGCCGTTGAGATCGAACATCAGTAACTCCTGGGAAGACCGAGAACGTGCGAACCGAGATAGTTCAGGACCATTTCCTGGCTCAGCGGCGCGATCCGCAGTAGGCGTGATTCGCGGAAGTAGCGCGAAACGTGGTACTCCTCTGAGTAACCCATCCCGCCATGCGTCTGCAATGCCCTGTCGGCTGCCTGGAATCCTGCGTCGGCGCACAGGTATTTGGCCGTGTTCGCCTCGCGGCCACAGGGTTTCCCGTTGTCGTACAACCACGTCGCCTTGCGCAGTGCGAGCTCCGCGGCGTCCAGGCGCGCGAGCGAGTCGGCGAGCGGGAACTGCAATCCCTGGTTCATGCCGATCGGCCGACCGAAGACCTCCCGCTCGTTCCCGTACTGCACCGCGCGACGCAGTGCGGCCCGGCCGAGCCCGAGAGCTTCCGCAGCGACCAGCATCCGCTCCGGGTTCAGACCGTCCAAGATGTACTTGAAGCCCTGACCTTCCTCACCTACGCGGTCTTCGACTGGAATTCGGAGGCCGTCGATGAACAGCTCGTTGGAGCTGACCGCGTTCCGGCCCATCTTGTCGATCGGACGGATGTCGACCTTGTCGCGGTCCAGGTCGGTGAAGAACAGCGTCAGGCCGTCGGTCTTCTTCTTGGCGTCCTCGAACTTGGTGGTCCTGGTCAGCAGCAGGACCTTCTCGGACTCCATGGCCTTGGAGATCCACACCTTGCGGCCGTTGACCACGTAGTGGTCGCCGTCGCGCTTCGCGAAGGTGGTGATCTTCGTCGTGTCCAGGCCTGCCTCCGGTTCAGTGACGCCGAAGCAGACGTGCAGGTCACCGTTGACGATGCGCGGCAGGTTGCGGCGCTTGAGATCCTCGGAGCCGTGCACGATCACCGGATGCAGCCCGAAGATCGACAGGTGCATCGAGCTCGCACCGTTCATGCCTGCGCCGGACGCGGCCACTTCTTCGAGCAGGATCGACGCCTCGGTGATGCCGAACCCGTGGCCGCCGTACTCCTCGGGAGTGGTGATGCCCAGCCAGCCGCCCTGCGCGAACGCGTCGTAGAACTCCGTCGGGAACTCGTGCGCGGCATCCTTCTCCAGCCAGTACTGGTCGCTGAACTTCCCGGCCAGCTCGGCGACGGCCTTGCGGATCGTCGCCTGATCCTCGGTCAACTCAAAGTCCACAGCAGTTCTCCAACCAGGCTCAAGTCAAGCCTATTTGGCCCTACTATACTAAAGGACAGACCAAAACGGCCCGTGGTCGTCAGCCGGCAGGCAACAGCGGGAGCGCATCGGCCAGCCGCTCGTTCCACGTGCGCGCCGATCCGAACAGCTCAGCGTCGAGCTTGGCTCGCTTGTAGAACAGCTGCAGGTCGTGCTCCCACGTGTAACCGATCGCCCCGTGCATGGTCAGCGCGGTGTCCACCACCTCCCGCCCGGCGGCCGTGACTTGCGCCTTGGCGGTCGCCGCGTGCAACGCTGATTCGTCTCCGCCCAGATCCACCGACGCCGCCGCGAAGTAGGCGATGGATCGAGAGGACTCCACAGAGACCAACATCGTGGCGGCTGCGTGCTTGACCGCCTGGAAAGAACCGATCGGGACACCGAACTGCTTGCGCTGCAAGCTGTAGTCCACAGCCAGGTCGAGCAAGCACCCGGCGGCACCGAGGCTGCCCGCTGCGACGAGCACGGCCGAGCGCAGCGCCGCGTCCACGAGCACCGCAGCCGCATCGACGTCCAGGCGCCGCCCAGACACCCCTTCGAAGCGCACGTCGGCCGCATCTCTGGTGCGGTCGAGCAGGCTTCGATCGCTCAGCAGGACGCCGTCCGCGTTCGACTCGACCACGAACAGCGCCAGACCATCCGGCGTCTGGGCCGGCGCCAGCAACCAGCGGGCACCCCCCGCTCCCAGCACCGATGGCACGGTGCCGTGCAGCTTCGAGCCGTCGAATTCGAGACCACGAGGCAGGTCCAACGGGCGACCCGCTTCGGCGACGAAAGCCGCGAACTGCCCGTCCTCCAGCACGGCTGAAGCGATCTCCGGTGCTTCCGCCAAGGCCGGGATGGTCAACACGGAGGCCAGCCAGGCCCCCGACGGAGCCGCCGCCCGGGCCAGTTCCTCCGCGGCGAGCGCGAGCTCGAGGAGCCCGCCACCCTGTCCGCCCAGCTCCTCCGGGGAGCCCACCCCGAACCAGCCGTCCGACACCAGGCGCGCGGCGAACAACGAGCAATCGCCGCCGTCCAACCACTTGCGGATGGTGTCCGTCGACGCGGTGTCGGACAGCCACTCGCGCAGCGAGGTGCGGAAGAGCTCCTGTTCGTCGGTCAGTTCCCAACGTATGCCGGCTCCTTTCTATACTGGTCCGCACCGGGCCACGCCGGAGATGCGCCACCATGCATATCGTTTGATGTTAGAATGGGTCTAACTTTCAGACCATAAATTGGGAGATTCACGTGGTTGACTCGCCGAAAAAGGAACGTTCCTCCGTGCGGTTGACTCCGATGGCTGTGCCGAAGGCCTCCGACGTGCTCGCCAGCGAGTTGCGCGAGCGCATCCTGAGCGGCGAGTTCGCCGAGGACACTCCCCTGCCTCCGGAGCGCGACCTGGTCTCCCAGACGCAGATGAGCCGCACGACGGTCCGCGAAGCCCTGCGCATCCTCGAGGTCCAGGGCCTGGTGCGCATCAAGGCCGGCCGGGCCGGCGGGACCTTCGTGCAGCGTCCCAGTCAGGACTCGGTAGCGACCTCGATCAGCCTGCTGATCCGGGGACGCCAACTCCGCCTCGCCGACTTGCTGGAGACCCGCGAGGCCATCGAGCCGTTCTGCGCTCGCCTCGCCGCGCAGAACCGCACCGAAGAAGACCTCGCGGTGCTCGACGCGGCCAACGAGGCCATCGCCACCGACGACGACCTGACGAGCTTCCTGCAGGCAAACGTCGACTGGCACGTCGGCGTGGCCGCCGCCAGCCACAACGAACTGCTGACCGCGTTCATGTCCGCCCTGTCGAGGGCGATCTACACCGCGACCGAGAACGAGGCCTTCGTCGACGCCGAGGTCCGGAACCTGACCGCGAAGGCGCACAAGTCCATCACCAACGCGATCCGCGAGGGCGATCCCGACGCCGCGGTACGCAGGATGAACCGGCACGTGCACTCCTACGCCAAGGCGGTCCTGGAAGTGGAAGAGCGGGAGCGGATCGAGGTCGACGACGAGTGAGGAACCGCGGTCGGCCCGAACCGGCCGACCGCATCCACACCCGTTCATCAGCGCTTCGCGGCCGCAGTGATCTCGGCGAGCGATCCGGGGTTCTCCGCACCGGAGAGGTCGCCGGGGTCTTTTCCCAGCGCCGCTGCGCGGATCGCCCGGCGCAGGATCTTCGCCGACCGCGTCTTGGGCAGCTGCGAAACACGACGCACCAGCGACGGCGCGAAGGGCTTGCCGAGCTCGCCGGCCACCATTTCGCGCAGCTTGTCGGAGACGTCCTCGTCCTCGGCGCCGTGGCGGGGTGCCCCGCCGTCGGCGGCCTGGGTCGCGACTCCGGCCGACGACCTCCGCCGACCAACGATTACTTTTGGCCCAATCTATTAAAGGACGGACCAAAGTGCAATACTGTCAAGTCGGAACCCAGCCTCGGGGAGAGGAGCCGAGTTGATGACAGATCATCGAGCCGCCGCCAACACCGATTGGCCGGACCGTTGACCGACGTGACCTCCAAGCCAGCTACGCGACCTCGCCGCACCCAACGCACAGCAGATCCGGTTCCCTTGAACTGCCAGGACGAGCACCAGACCGGGCCAATGTGGACGCGATGCCGATCGGCTGGGAAAACCACCACCTGTCACGCAACCTCACGAAAGGTGCCATGCCATGGTTTCCTTCGAGTTCACTGACGAACAGAGGGAGTTCCAGAAAACCCTCGCGGACTTCACCCGCAAGCAGCTGCTTCCGGGCTACCGCGATCGTGCCGCGTCCACCGCTTTCCCCTTCGACATCCTGCGGCAGCTCGGCGAGCTCGGTGTGCTTGGCATCGGCCTCCCCGAACAGTACGGTGGGACGGGGGCGGAAGACCCGATCATGCTGGGCCTGGCCACCGAGACGCTGGCCTACGGGGACGTCAACCTGGCGTCCGCGCCGATCCAGATCGGCCTGATCGGCTCACAGCTGGTGCACGCCACCGAGGAAGTCCGGCAGCGCTACCTGCCGGCGATGGTCGAGGGCCGCGAAACGGTCGCGATCGCCCTCACCGAGCCCGGTTCCGGTTCAGACGCCGCCGCCATGACCACGGTGGCCCGCCCGGTCGGCGGCGGATGGCGGCTCACCGGCGAGAAGACCGCGATCTCCTGGGCCTGCAACGCCTCCGCGGCCCTGATCTACGCTCGCGATCCCGGGAGCACGCGCGCGGCAGGCGTGAGCTGCTACCTGGTCCCGCTTGATGCCGAGGGCGTGAGCGTGCACCACATGCCGGGCATGGGCTGCCTTCCGCTCGGCTGGGGATCAATTCATCTCGACGACGTGTTCGTGCCGGAGTCGCATCTCGTCGGGCAGCCGGGAAGGGGGTTCCAGGCGGTGATGAGTCACTTCGACTTCAGCCGCGCCGCGATCGGCCTGATGTGCCTGGGCGCGGCTCAGGTCAGTCTGGACGAGGCCGCCGCGTACGCCACTGACCGCCATGCCTTCGGCAAGCCCATCGCCGACTACCAGGGCGTGTCGTTCCAGATCGCCGAGCACACCACGTACCTGGAAGCGGCCCGGTGGATGTGCTACCACGCGCTCTGGCTGCGCCAGGAGAACAAGCCGCACACCTCGCTGGCGTCGATGAGCAAGTGGTGGCCGCCGGTGGTCGCCAAGAACGCCATCGAGGCGGCCATGAAGATCCACGGCAACCTCGGCTACTCCACCGAGTTCCCCCTCCAGCAGCGCCACCGCGACGTGATGGCCTACCTGGTCGCCGACGGTACCGCGGAGATCCAGAAGCGGATCATCGCCAAGGACGTCCTCGACCGCGGCAGCGTCGTGTACTAGCCATGAGGACGCCCTTCGGGACTCCCGCAAATCCCGAAGGGCGTCCTGGTCGGACGGGCGACTAGTTCCCGGCCGACTTCTCCGCAGCCGACTTGATCGCTGCTCGGATGCGGAAGTAGGTGCCGCACCGGCAGACGTTCTCGATCTCGTCGATCTCGGCATCGGTGGGCTCGCTGGTCTTCTTCAGCAGTGCCACCGCATTCATGATCTGTCCAGGCTGGCAGAAGCCGCATTGCGGCACGTCCATCTCCAGCCATGCCTGCTGAACCGGATGCAGCTCGTCGCCGTTGGCCAGGCCCTCGATCGTTGTGACCTCGCGGCCCTCGATGTCGGACATGGCGGTGACGCAGGTCGTGTAGGCCTCGCCGTCGATCAGGCAGGTGCAGGCCTTGCACACGTCGAGGTTGCACCCCATCTTCGGGCCTGTGACGCCGAGCTGGTCGCGCAGTGTCCAGAGCAGCGGGTGGTTGGCCGGTGCCTCGACGCTGACCTCTTTGCCGTTGAGTGTGAAGGTGTAACGCGGCACGGGGGACTCCTCCGTGGACGATTCTGGTTCGGACGGGCCGCGGTCAGTTCCGGGCCGGGAGAGGACGCATCGGCGGGCCGGGGACAGGCCCCGGCGGGTACGGCTCGAAGTCGAGCTCGTTGTCGATCGGGAACCGGGTGGGCATGATCCCCGTGGCCCGGCGGTAGGCGTTGACCACCGCAGCGAACGCGACCGGCACCGCGAACTCGCCCATACCACCCGGCTCGCCCTCACCGGGCTGCACGACGGATCCGCACATCCGTCGGGGTGTTCTTCTGCCGAGCGTAGTGGAAGTTGTGGTAGCTGCCTTCCAGGAAGTAGCCGTCGCGCAGGTGCAGCCCGCCGCGCAGCGCCACCGAAATGCCGTCGGTGAGCCCACCGAGCGCCTGGGCCTCGATACCACTGACGTTGATCGGGCGGCCGACGTCGACCGCCATCACCGCCTTGACCACCCTGGGGTGCTTGGGATCCCGCGCGTCGATCTCGACGAGGGTGGCCATGACGCCCTTCATCTCGTCGTGGAAGGCGATGCCCTGGGCGAAGCCTTCGGGCATCGCCTTGCCCCATCCGCCCTCAGTGGCGACCTTGTCGAGGATCGCCCGCTGCCGGTCGTCTTTGAGGAAGTCGCGCCGGACCTGGACCGCGTCCTTGCCGAGCCGCCGGGCGAGCTCGTCGACCACGATCTCCTCGACGCCACGGACGTTGAGGGAGAAGACCGACCGCCAGCTCCCGGTGTTCAGCGGGATGGAGACCTCGTGCAGGTGGGTCGCGACGGCACCGAAGTTGTAGGGGCAGTGCACCATGGCGCGGAACATCAGTTGGCTGACGCTCTCGTTGCCGAAGGCCGGGATCTTGCTGGCAGCGGTGGTCAGCGCGTCGCCGAAGCCGTGTTCCAGCGAGGTGTCGACCGCCGCGTTCCAGTGCTCGTAGGAGAGCACCTGGTCGCGTGCGAAGTGCATCCGCACCTTGTGGTGCTTCGCGGGGTGCACGCGCCCGTGCCGGATGTCGTCGGTGCGGTGCCAGATCAGTTTTCACCGGCTTGCGCATCGCTCGGGAGATCAGCGCGGCTTCCACTGCGGCGTCGTTGAACAGGCGGCGACCGAACGATCCGCCGCTGGGCATGACGTGGACGGTGACCGAGGTCTGTGGAAGGCCCAGTTCCCGGGCGATGTTCTCCTGCGTGCTCGTCGGGATCTGCACCGCCGCCCACACCTCGGCGTGACCGTCGCGCACGTCGGCGACCGCCGCGTTGGTCTCCAGCGGGGCATGACTCAGGAACGCGAAGTCGAACTCCATCTCGAGCGTTTCCACGCCGCTGGCCGGAAGCTTCACCGGTGGGTCACCGAGCGGCCCGACCGCGTCACGCAGTTTGCGCTGCACGGTTTCGTCGCTCTCGTTGTCCACAGTGCCTGGGCCCCAAGTGACATCGAGGGCGTTCACGCCGTCGACCGCGAACGCGAAGGTCTCGGCTAGCACCGCGACGCCCGTGGGGATCGTGGCCACGTCGATGATGCCGGGCATCTGCTTGACCGCGTCGGCGTTGTGCACCGCTTTGACGGTGCCGTTGATCGTGGGCGGCCGGCGAACCACGCACGGCTTCGCGCCCGCCACGTCCAGATCCTGGGTGTAGGTGTTGGATCCCGTGACGATCCGGTGGGCGTCGAGGCGCCCCACTCGGCTTCCCACGAGCTTGAACTCGGATTCCGGCTTGAGCCGCACCGGAAGGTCGGGCAACTTCGCCTTGGCCGCGGCGACCGCCAGCGAACCGAAGGTCGCGCTGCGGCCGTCCGGGGCGTGGATGACACCGTTGGACACCGTCAGCTGGTCATCGGACAACCCCCAACTGTTGGCCGCGGTCGCCACCAGCCGGGCACGTGCCGCCGCAGCGGCGAACCGGGCGGGCTTGTACAGCGAGGTGATGCTGGAGGACCCGCCGGTGAGCTGTCCGTACAGCAACTCCGGGCGCGCGTCGGCGAGCGGCATCTTGATGTTGGCCAGCGGGATGTCCATCTCCTCGGCGATCAACATAGGTATCGACGTGGTCAAGCCCTGCCCCACCTCTGCACGTGGCAGTGGGACCGTCACCGTGTCGTCCTCGTTCACGGTGATCTGGAACAGCAGCGCGGACGTGGGCGCGCCGATCAGGTTGATGATGTCCTGAAGATCGACCGTCTCCCCGATCAGCTGGGGAGGCGACGGCACGGCTGCCTCAGCCGTAGCCGCGGCTCCGTTCAGGAGGACCTCGGTGGCCACGGTCAGCGTCGGTGCGGCCAGCAGGTAGCTCAGGAACCTGCGCCGGCCGATGGACGGTGCATTCGAGGACTCCTTCGTCGGATCGAAGACCACCGGTACCTCACAATTCTCGGTCGCTGGGGCTACTGCGGCGGTCAAGAGATCGGTTCCACCTGCGGTAGCCGCCGCGCTGCACTGATGATGTCGCGACCGGCCACTGCGCTCCCTTCGAACGCGGCTTCGCGAAGTGGCCGATGTGGGCGCTATCCGATGCGGGGCAGCCGCTTTCGGACTGGACCCCGGCGACGCTTGGTCACGAAACATGAAAATGGAACGTGATCCATGACAAATCAAGGAAACGAGTCAACTTTTGTGTGTAACTTTTTCGGACCGGCCACTCCCCTTCCGCAGGGAACGCATGGCGGTCCCGGTTGGACCTCGCTCATCAGCAACAGGGAAAATAGGGGCGTGACGGAGAGTGATACCGCAGGCGGATCGCCACTGCCCACAGCGAGCGCGCGCTCGCTGTTGCTCACGGTGATGGGCGAGTTCGCCTACCCCCGCGATGAGGCGATCTGGACCACCGCCTTGGTCCGGGTTCTAGGCGGCCTGGGCGTTGAGGGGCACGCTGCGCGCCAAGCCATCTCGCGGTCAGCTGGTTCGGGGTGGATCGAGCGGGAGCGGATCGGCCGGACCGCGCGCTGGCGGCTGACCCGGTCCGGCAAGAAGATCATCGAGGACGGTCTGCACCGAGCCACGGCGTTCCTCGACCGGTCCGAGCCCTGGGACGGGCGCTGGCTGGTCCTGCTGGTCTCCGTGCCGCAGGGCGAGCGCACCACCCGCAAGCGCCTCTACGGCGGCCTGGCCTGGCTGCGCATGGGAAACCCGACACCCGGCGTGTGGCTCACACCGCACGTGGACACCGTGTCCGACCTGCGCTCCCTGATCGCGGAGTTCGACCTCGCCGACACCGCGATCAGCTTCGTCGGGCACACCGAGGACGTCGGCCTCAGTGACGAGCAGATCGTCCAACGCGCCTGGAACCTCGCCGAGCTGGCCGACACCTACCGGGCCTTGCTGACCCGGTACGCCGACCATCGTCCCGCCGACGGCGACGAAGTGCTGCTGAGCTACCTCGAACTGCGGAACTACCTGCAGCAGTTCATGCGACTGGACCCACAACTGCCCGAAGAGCTGCTGCCGGAATGGGTCGGGCACGAGGCCTCGGCCCTGTTCCGCGACCGGCGTGACCGGTGGTTCGCGGGTGCCTGGGAACGCTGGGAGGAGATCCTGCGGGAGGCGCGGCCGAGCGGAGCGGACTGACCTCGGCATCTCACCGGTTGTAGGGCATGAAGTCGGTCCCGAAGAGCTCCCTGGCGATGATGATCTTCTGGATCTGCGCGGTCCCGTCCGCGATCTCCAGCGCCATCACGTCCCGCAGCCTCTGCTCGAAGGGGAATTCCGCGGAGTACCCGTAGTTTCCGTGCAGCAGCAGGCAGTCCTTGATCGCGTTTCCGGCCACCTTCGGGCCGTACCACTTGGTCATCGCAGCGTCAGCGGTGTGCCGCAAACCGGTGCTGCGTTTCCAGAGCGTGGAGTAGCAGAGCAGGCGTGCGGCCTCCAGGGTGGTGCTGTGCTCGGCGAGCGGGAACGAGACGCCTTCGAACCGGGACAGCGGCGAGCCGAACGCCTCCCGCTCCCGCACGTAGGCCGCGGTCTCCTCCACACACGCTCTGGCACAACCGATTCCGGCCAGCGCGAGCAGCGGTCTGGTGAAGTCGAAACCGTTGAGCACGGTTCGGAAGGCCGCTCCTTCCGCCCCGATGAGGGCGTCCTCTGGCACCCACACCTCGTCGAGGTGCACCAGACCGCGCCCCATGGGCTTCCATCCGGTATCGGCGATACCGGATGTCATGATGCCGGCTCTTCCGAGCTCGACGAAGAACGCGGAGACTCCGGTGCGGACGCCTTCGCGGTAGGTCTGCGCGGTCACGATCAGGGCGCTCGCGTGAGCGAGCATCGTGACCGACGCCTTCTGCCCGCTGATCACATAACCGCCGTCCACGGCTACGGCTTTGGTCCTCAGCGCTGCGGCATCGGAACCCGAATCCGGCTCGGTCAAGCAGAAGGACACGTACTCCTGACCCTTGACCAGCGGATCCAGCCAGTCACCTCGGACGCGGGCCGAACCGAACGTGCCGATCAGACTCGACACCAACATCACCGGAATGACGGCGTTGGCGACGTTAACGTCCGCGTACGCCAGCTCTTCCACCGCCAGACCTGCCGCCACGAAGTCCTCGGAGTCCAGCGGATTGTGATCCGCACCGGCAAGGAGGCCCAGGACACCTAGGTCGGCGACGCGCCGGTGGATCTCCCAGGGGAAATCGCTTCGAGAAGCGCGGGCCAGGTACCCCGGCGCGAGCTCGGTGTTCGCGAAGTCCCGCACGCCGTCTCGCACCGAGATCTGGTCCTCGGTCAGCCCGAAATCCACTGGCCTGCCCCGCTCACTTGCCCTGTTCCTCTCCGGCTGGCCGGTAAGTGTCGGTATCGAGCTCTCCGGTGGCGAGCTGTTCGCGAAGGACGTACTTCTTGACCTTGCCGGTCGGCGTCACGGGGAACTCGCTTACGAAGCTCCAGTAAGTCGGGGTCTTGTGCGCGGACATCTCCGCGCGGCAGAAGGCCCGCATGTCCTCCACCGAAGGCTTCTCCGCGCCGGGGGAGAGCCTGATTACCGCGGCCAGCTGCTCGCCCCACTTCTCATCGGGAACGCCGACGACCGCTGCCTCGGCGACCGCGGGGTGGCTGATCAGGAACTCTTCGATCTCTCGCGGATAAATGTTGACACCGCCGCGGATGATCATGTCCTTGAGGCGCCCTGTGATCTTGATGAAGCCGCGTTCGTCCATGCAGCCCAAGTCGCCCATGTGCAGCCAGCCATCCGAGTCGATGGTCGCCGCGGTTTCTTCGGGCATCTCGTGGTATTCGATCATGTTCTGGTAGCCGCGGCAGCAGATCTCCCCCACCTCGCCGACAGGCCGGACCTCGCCAGTCACCTCATCGGCGATCTTGACCTCCAGATGCGGCAGCGGCTGCCCGACCGTCTCCGACTGGTCTTCAGGCGAGTCGGTCACTCGCGTCTGCGCGATCACCCCGTGCATTTCGGTCTGCCCGAACAGGATGGTCGTCCGACATCCCAAGGTCTCCGCCGTGCGGCGGACGAGAGCCGCCGGGACGGTGGCCGCACCGGTCATGATGGTCTGCAGGCTCGACAGATCGCGCTTCTCGCGGTCGGGGTGATCGAGCAGGGCGATCAACATCGTGGGAACGAGGAGGGAATGAGTCCCGCGGTAGGTCTCGATGGTTTCCAGCATCAACGCCGGGTCGAACTGCGGAACGATGACGAACGTGCCGCGCTTGGCCAACGTCCCCAACGAGGTCACCGCACCTCCCCCGATGTGGTACATCGGCATGGAGTTGACGTTCACGCCACCGTCACCCATGCCAGCACGCTCTGAGACGAATCGAGCTGCGTTGGCGAGCCCCTTGTGGTGCAGTCGGGCCCCTTTAGGGAACCCCGTAGTACCGGAGGTGTACTGGATCTGAACCGGGTCCGTCGGAGCGACGGACGGTAGCTCGACCTCGGCACCGCTGCCCAGGAAGGCCTGCCACCCGGAGAACGGGATCACCTCCCGGAGGTCGGGCAGGCGGGGCCGAATCTCCTCCACGATCGGCGTCAATTCGACATCGCGGTAGGAATCGGCGTAGAAGAGACCGACGGCTCCCGACTGCCGCAGCACGTACTCGAGCTCGCGTGCGCGGTAGGCCGGGTTGCTCGCCACCAGGATCATCCCGGCAAGGCTGATCCCCTGTTGCAGGATGATCCAGTCTGCGCTGTTGGGCGCCCAGATCGCCACCCGGTCACCCGGAGAGAAACGCGCCAAGAGAGCCTGTGCGGCTCGCGTCGCGTCGGCGAGGAACTCCGCATATGTCCAGCTCCTGCGGGAAGCCTGATCCGCGACCGCGTCCACCAGGGCCGTCCGATCAGGCACTGTTGCGGCGGCCTCCCGGAGGAGATCCCCGATGGCGACATCGTGGAGGGTCTCGTCCTCGTCCGCCGGCCAATACGACTCGGCAAGAACTCTGTCTACTGTGGTCATATCCTGACTCCTGGCGAAGTTCTCATGACTGACTTTTCCTCGTGGAGGGCAAAACTGCACCAGCGCGCGCTCCCGGCCGGCGAACCGCACATACGTGCGGCGGGTACGTGCGGCGGGCGCACCCTGGTCCCGAACCAACCGGCATGCGGCAGCCGATGACGAGGCAGACCCGAATCGCGAAACTTTCCCTCCGCGCCTTGACGACGACCGGAACCGGACCTTGATCGCAATCGGGCGTCGTGTCGGCGACAGGACACTCCGGGCCACTACGGCAGAGGCACCGAGCCGCGCACGTGAATGCACCTCCCTCGCAGAATTCCCTTACGATACGTGATCACCGTCACACCATTTGGTTATATCTATCAAAGATAGGACCGAATTCGCGGAAGAGCAAGGCCGGACGCCCAGGGGATTCGACGCGCGACCCGCAGGCCCCGGGCGTGGCAGAGGAACCACAGATCCTAATCACCCCCGCGCCCCCATCCTGGGAACGACTTCAAGGCAGCCGCGACGGGAGCTACGCAGCGCTTGGCTGTCCGACCACCCGACCGCTCCCGCTTGACGCACCTCTGGCGCGCCACACGCAACCGACCGCCCCCGGATCGAGCGCACCCCGCACATGGGTTGACTTCCGACACAGGCGCACCCTACGTTCCTTGATCAGTCGAATGTCCTATGTCGACCAGAAGACCCTGCCGCGGAGCGTAAGAGCGTGTCTCACTTGGCTTGTTTGAGCTTCTTGAAGCAGGTCAGTGCGGCGGCGAGGGCGAGGAAGCCTTTGAAGGCATCGGCGCGGCGTTCGTAGCGGATGGTCAGGCGTCGGTAACCGGCCAGCCAGGCGATGCTGCGTTCGACGACCCAGCGGTGGCGGCCCAGTTTCTGGCTGGTCTCGATGCCGATGCGAGCCAGGCGGGGCACAATTCCCCGTCGCTGCAACCAGACTCGGCGTTCGGCACTGTTGTATGCCTTGTCGCCGTGCAGCTTGCCGGGCTTGCGGCGGCGAGGTCCGCGGCGGGACCGGATCGCGGGGATGGCGTTGACCAAGGGCTTGACAGCGAACCCGTCCGGGGTGTTGGCCGCGGAAATGCCGGTGGCCAGGGGCAGTCCGCCCCGGTCGGTGAGCACATGCAGCTTCGAGCCCGGCTTGCCTCGGCCGACCGGATTCGGTCCGGTCATAGCGCCCCCCTTTTCGCCCGCACCGCGGCGGCATCCACCACGGCCCGGGACCAGTCGATCAGCCCTTGACTGCCCAGCTCGTCGAGCACCCCCCGGTGGATCCGGGCCCACAATCCGGCCTCGGTCCATCGCAGAAACCATCGATGCGCGGTGGGCACTTTCACCCCGAACGACGGCGGTAACCACCGCCAGGCACACCCGCTGGTGAGCACATACACGATCGCGGTGAACACCTTGCGTGCATCCGCCGGTGCCCGCCCACCACCCTGCGGGCGCTCTCCATGAATCGCCCTGGGTTAGTTGGAGTCTCCATCGTTTGGAAACGAGGATGGACTCATGCCGAAGGACACCACCCCGGGGAAGCCGACCACGCGTCGCTACAGCCTCGAAGAGAAGGCCGCTGCGGTG
>Ga0310822_100237_pt1 | contig 35569 bp, 33 predicted proteins | sample P4_ome_2_FD_201313 | JGI IMG/M metagenome (GOLD analysis project Ga0310822, IMG submission 201313) | Sorghum-adapted microbial communities from Joint BioEnergy Institute, Emeryville, California, United States - P4_Day56_Rep2 | ecosystem: Engineered > Bioreactor > SSF (Solid state fermentation) >... | reverse complement strand
CCCGCCCGTCCTCACCGAACTCGGTTGCACGCAGTTGGGTACCAAACCCGTTTGATGACTACGTAGAGACGAGGACCGGGCAGAGCCCCCCAACCCCTTGACAAAAACCACTTACGAAGGTGTCTGCCCGCCGACACGCCGCGCAGCCCCGTGCAAAAGGGGTCGCTCGTATCGCGACAATCAGCGGGAGGGGGTGAAGCGGCGCAGCCGCAGGCTGTTGCTCACCACGAACACCGAGCTGAACGCCATCGCCGCGCCCGCGATCAACGGGTTGAGCAGACCGGCCGCGGCCAGCGGCAGCGCCGCGACGTTGTAGGCGAACGCCCAGAACAGATTCCCCTTGATGGTGCGTAAGGTGGCGCGCCCCAACCGGATCGCGTCCGGCGCGGCCCGCAGGTCACCGGTCACCAGGGTCAGGTCGGAGGCCTCGATCGCCACGTCGGTGCCGGTGCCGATCGCCAGCCCCAGATCGGCCTGGGCCAGCGCGGCGGCGTCGTTGACCCCGTCACCGATCATCGCGACCACCCGGCCGCGGTCCTGCAGTTGTTTGATGTGGTCGACCTTCTCGGCGGGCAGCACGCCGGCGATCACGTCGTCGATGCCGACCTGGGCCGCCACCGTGCGGGCGGCGCGGTCGTTGTCCCCGGTGAGCAGCACCGGTGTGGCGCCCAGTGCCCGCAGTTCGGCGATCGCCTCGGCCGCATGGTCCTTGACGGTGTCGGACACCACGATCACACCGGCGATGCGGCCGTCGACGGCGACCCACACCGGGGTGTGTCCGGCGGCCTCGGCCTGGGCGGCGGCGTTGCGCAGTCGGTCCCCGGCGGACAGGCCGAGCCAGGCCAACCGGCCGACCCGCACGTCGTGCCCGTCCACCCGGCCGGAAACTCCGTTGCCGCCGTGGTTCTCGAAGTCCGACACCTCCGGCAGCGGCGGCACCGTCTGGGCCGCGTGGGTGGCCACCGCCCGGGCGATCGGATGTTCCGAGGCGTGTTCGACCGCGCCGGCCAAGCGCAGCAGTTCGGTCTCGGAGAGTCCGTCGGCGACGTGTACCGAGGTGACCGACATCTGGCCGGTCGTCACGGTGCCGGTCTTGTCCAGCACCACGGTGTCGATGCGGCGGGTGGACTCCAGCACCTGCGGTCCCTTGATGAGGATGCCGAGTTGGGCGCCGCGGCCGGTGCCGACCAGCAGGGCGGTCGGGGTGGCCAGACCCAGCGCGCACGGGCACGCGATGATCAGCACCGCGACGGCGGCGGTGAAGGCCGCACTGACTGGTGCGTCGGTCAGCAGCAGCCATCCGGCCAGGGTCAGTGCCGACAGCGCGATGACGATCGGCACAAACACCGCCGACACCCGGTCGGCCAGCCGCTGGACCTCGGCCTTGCCGCTCTGCGCCTCGGTGACCAGCCGCGCCATCTGCGCCAGTTGGGTGTCGGCGCCGACCCGGGTGGCACGTACCTGCAGGTGCCCGCCGACGTTCACCGTCGCCCCGACCACCTGATCGCCCGGCCCCACTTCCACCGGCACCGACTCCCCGGTGAGCATCGACGCGTCGACGGCGGAGTTCCCGGCGACCACCTCCCCGTCGGTGGCGATCTTCTCGCCGGGACGCACCACGAAGACGTCGCCGACGTGCAGTTCCCCGATCGGGACGCGTTTTTCGGCGCCGTCCCGCAGCACGGCGACGTCATTGGCGCCCATGTCGAGCAGGGCCCGCAGCGCGGCCCCGGACTGCCGTTTGGCGCGCGCCTCGAAGTAGCGTCCGGCGATGATGAAGGTGGTCACCGCGGCGGCCACCTCGAGGTAGATGTGCGGTTCGCCGGTGTCCGCGGGGAGCAGGGTGAACGTCATCGTCATCCCGGGCATGCCGGCGGCGGTGAAGAACAACGCCCACAGCGACCACAGATACGCGGCGGTGACGCCGAGGGAGATCAACGTGTCCATGGTGGCCGTGCCGTGCCGCAGGTTGGCCACCGCGGCGCGGTGGAACGGCCACGCCCCCCACACCACCACCGGTGAGGTCAGCGTGAGCGCCAGCCACTGCCAGTGGGTGAACTGCAGCGCCGGGATCATCGACAGCACCACGACCGGGATGCTCAGCGCCGCGGAGATGGTCAGCCGTCGCCGCCAGCGTTCGGCCTCGGCATCGTGGTCGTCCCCGGCGGCTCCGGTTGCGGCTCCTGCCGGGGCGCCGCCGGTGTCGCGCTGAGGGGCGGGCAGGCTCGCGGTGTACCCGGTGGCCTCGATCGCCGCGATCAGATCCGCCGGGTCGACGTGGTCGGGATACCGCACCGTCGCCTGCTCGGTGGCGAAGTTGACGGTGGCGACGACCCCGTCGATGCGGTTGAGTCGCTTCTCCACCCGCGCCGCACACGAGGCGCACGTCATGCCGCCGACCGTGAGGGTGACGGTGTTCATTCCGCCGACGTTCATGCCGCCGGTGTTCATTCCGCCGGTGTTCATGCCCCCGGCACGTCGTAGCCGCAGTCCTCGATCGCGGCGGTGACGGCTCCTTCGTCCGGGGTGCCGGTGACGCGTACGACACCGGCGTCGAGGTCGACCTCGACGCCCTCCACACCGGGCAACGGTCGGACGGCGGAGGTGATCGCGGAGACGCAGTGGCCGCAGCTCATGCCCCGGACGTGGATTTCGACGCTCATACCCCGAGTCTATACCCATACGGGGTATGGGTGCTGGCCCGGTGTGTGCGGTCAGTCCTTGAAGTACACCAGCTGATGCGTGGTGGCGAGCAGGGTGCCGCCTCTGCTCCACAGCTGACCGCTCTGATCGAAGTGTCCGCCGGTGTAGCGGTGGCCGCGTGCGGTGCCCAGGACGAAGTCCTCGCCCACCTCGGCCAGCTCCGCGGCGTCGGCGTGGAAGTACACGGTCATCGAGACGGTGCTCGCCGGCATGGCCCGGCCGCGACGCAGGAACACCCGTGGTGTGAACACATCACACAGCGCGGTCAGCGCCGGATGGTCCAGCGGACGCGGCGGAGCGTCCCGTACCCACAGCGTCGAGGTGGAATCCGGTTGTTCGACGGCCTCTTCGGTCGGGATCGCGCCGCGCACGAACCGCATCTCGTAGTTGCGCGCCCACGCGATGAACTCGGGGAATTCCTGCACCGCGACGTCTTCGGGGTCAGGCGCGGTGGGCGGGGAGATCTCGGTGTCGGCCCAGGTGTCGCGGCGCAGGCCGGTCACCGCGGACGCGGTGGTGGTCACCGTGCCGTCCTGGGACAGTTCCAGCAGCCAATGCTGATTGGTGCGATTGGTACGCGCCGCGCGGGCGGTGACGTCGAATTCGCCGTCCACCAGCGGGGCCAGGTAGTTCACGGTGATCGCCAGCGGATCGCCGAGCCGGTCGGGATGTTGTTCGAGAGCGCGGACCAGCGTCGCGGCGGTGATACCGCCGAACGGGCCCACCATGTTCGCGTACTCCGGGCGGGTGCGGCCGCGCAGTGCCGGGCTCAGCCCGACGGCGCTGTCGAACGGGTGCGGCGGAGCCGAGAGATCCGTCATGGCACTCCTCGAAGCGATCGGCCGGCAACGGCCGCGAACTGAAATTATGTATGGCATCATACATAGGCAGATCGGTGGACACGACGGATGGGGGTGGAGGTGACCCGGCGCCGAGATCCGCAGAGCGGTCCGCGCGCGGCGATGCTGCGCAGCGCCGTGGCCCTGATGCGTCGCCAGGGGGTCGCGGCGACGTCGTTCGCCGACGTCCTGGCCGACAGCGGAGCCCCACGCGGATCGATCTACCACCACTTCCCGGCCGGTAAGGCGCAGCTCATCGAGGAGGCCACCCGCACGGCGGCCGCCCAGCTGACCGAACGAGTGGCCCGCGTGCTCGACGAGGCCGCCGACCTGCCCACCGCGCTGCGGGAGTTGGTGGGGGTGTGGCGCGACGGGCTGGAGGCCGGTGATTACGCCGTCGGTTGCCCGATCGTCGCGGCGGCGCTGGGCACCGAACGTGCCGCCCGCGATGTCGCCGGCGTCGCCTTCGCGGACCTGACCGGATTGATCTCGGACAAGCTGGTGTCCGACGGGATGGCCCGGCGGCGCGCGAACTCGGTGGCGGTGCTGATCCTCACCGCGATGGAGGGTGCGCTGGTGCTGGCGCAGGCGCGGCGTGATCCGGCGGCGCTGGATGCGGTGGTCGACGAGCTCACCCTGCTGTGCTCCGGGTCGGCGGACTGACGCCCGCCCGCACCGAGTGGTGACGTTCATCCCCTCCGAGGGCTGGATCCCTTCCGGGGGTTGCACGATCACGGTAACGAGCCGGCGGCGCGCTGGCATGCTGGGGCCATGGCGGGAAATCAGATCGACCGGAACCGGGCACGCGGCGCGCTGGCGGTGTTGAAACAGCATCCGGGCATGGTGTTGTTCGCGACCTCGCCGGTCATCGCGGCGTTGGTGCTGGTGTGGTGGCTGGCCGGAGCGGGTTGGGCGGCTCTGGTGCTGATCGTGCTGCTGGTGGCCGGCGGGGCCGCGCTGCTACGGCGCCGCTAGCCGGACCCCTGCGGCAGCGTTCACCGATAGCGAACGCACCTGGGTAAGGGTTCTTACGTTGTAATCATGTAATCATGCGACGAATGCACCGCCGGTCCGTGGGCTGGCAACAGAGCTCACGTCCCGATGCCGACGACGCCGCGGACTGGTTCGCCGGCCGTATCCCCGACGGATGGTTCACCGGCGATCCGACTGTGATCGTCGACCGGGAGGAGATCACCGTCATCGGGCGGCTTCCGGACGTCGACGGTTCCGGCGCGGACGGTGACGCGCGTGCGACCGGCCGGGTGGCCAGGTTCCGGGAGGAGACCCGCGCAGACCGGATGCGGATCGCCGATGAAGCCGAAGACCGGTACGGTCGCAAGGTGGCCTGGGGCGTCGAATACGCCGCCGATCCCCATCCCAAGCGAATCCTGTTCACCCACTTGGCGGTACCGGTGATGACCCGGCTCCGGCAGCCCGAACGGCAGGTGCTCGACACCCTGGTGGACGCCGGGGTCGCCCGCTCCCGCGCCGACGCTCTGGCCTGGTGTGTCCGACTCGTCGGCGAACACACCGACGAGTGGCTGAGCAGGCTGCGCGAGGCGATGGCTGCGGTGGATGAATTACGCGCCGAGGGTCCGCAACTCTAGGTCTGACCCATCACGGCCGCGGGGTGGCCGGGCCCCAGACGGTTCGGCCCGGATAGTTCACGTAGTACGCCAGACAGCCCGGAATGCCGCGGCAGGCGATGATCGCCGCCGCATCGGGCGCCTGACCCCGGATTCGCGGACCGGTCTTGGGCGCGCTGCAGTTCTTGACATAGGGATTACCCGGAACGATGCCATTGATACAGGGCTGCGCCAGAATTCGGCGTTCCTCGATTCGGCGTTCCTCCGGAACTGCTTCCGCCCCGATGAGCGTGGGCGCCGCGAGTCCTGCCCCAGCTGCCGCGGTGAACGCCAGCAAACCGAGTGCGCGGTTTCGATTCCTGATCATCTGAACTCCTACCGTCACGTCGCTGGGACGGCTGGAATCGACTCTACGCCCCTGATCGCTCGATAGCCACGTTCGCGGTGCCCAGCGTCGACGTCTGCGACAGCGGGTCGATCGACGCATCGACCAGAAGGTTGCGATTGACGCCGTAGGACTGCGGCGGATGGTGCCCGGATGGATCGAAAACTCTTGACCCCCAGCCGTGATCGAGGATCACCAGTCCGCGCCGTGGTCGGTCGCTGAGGTTAGCCTCAGCTTCGACCACACCCACCGGGGAGGACAGCCGCACCCGGTCCCCGTCGGCGATGCCGAGCGTTGCCGCGTCGTCGGGGTGCAGGATCGCGGTGTTCTGCCTGCCGCCGGGATGCAGGTCGGGTAGTTCGTTGAGCCACGAGTTCATCGAGTGCCGCCGCCGGCGGTTGCCGAGGACGAACGGGTAGCCGGGAGGAGCCTGCGGGTGCGGTTCGGCAAGGAGTTCACGGACCCGGGCGATGAACTCCGGCGGCGCGGTGTGCACCTTCTTGTCGGGGGTTCGCAACGCCGAGCGGAAATGACCGAACTCGCGTGGACCCAGCACCAGCCCATGTGGATGCTCTCGTAGATCACGCCATGTCAGCCTGTGGCCGTTGATCTTCCGCGACGTCGCCACCATCAGCCGGTCCAGCCAGTGCGGGCCGAACGCCACCCCCGGCCGACCGGTGCGCAGTGCCAGCCACCGTGTCGCGGTGACGAACTCGTTGATGCCGCGAACACCGAACAGCGGCCGGCCCATGGCGAGCGCCAGATCGACGAAAATCCGCCACTCCTCACGGGCTCTCGGTGGCGGGTCGACGGCGCGGACGCCGTACTGGGCGTAAGGCTCGTCGTGCATGCCGCTGGTCAGCGCGAGCAGATCGTCGCGTTCCAGCCAGTGCACCGCCGGCAGCAGCCAGTGCGCGTGGCGGTGGCTCTCCCGCTGGACGAGATCGATGGCGACCAGCAGGTCGAGTTGTGCCAGTGCGGCGTCGAGCCGGGCGCCGTCCGGGCCGGAAACCACCGGATTGCCACTGTTGATCACCAGCGCGCGGATCCGGCCCGGGCCGGGTGTGGTGATCTCGTCCGGCAACTCGGCCAGGGCGTGCGCACCGGCGACCATCGGGCGGCCGTGCACCCGGCTGCGGTGGGCCGGGGGCTTGACCAGGGCGGTGAGCCGTTGAGCGTCGACATAACCGCGTTCGAAACGCCGGCCACCGGGACGGTCCATGCGCCCGGTGATCACGTTGAGGACGTGGCCGAGCCACTCACCGACGGTGCCCGTCGCATGCAGTGACACCCCCGTGCGGGTCACCGCCATCGCGGTGCGGGCGGTGGCGAAACCACGTGCCACCCGCTCGATCTGGGTTCTGGGGACATCGCACCGCGCGGCGAGGTCGTCAAGGTCGGCGGCGGCCACCAGCTCGCGCAGCCGCGGCACCCCGGTGGCCAGCTCGGTGCAGTCGCCGCGGTGTTCGAGCCCCTCGTCCAGGATGATCTTCACCATGGCCAGCAGCAGCGCCCAATCCTGACCGGGCCGCACCGCCAGGTGGATGTCGGCCCGGTCGGCGGTCTCGGTGCGTATCGGATCGACGACGACGATCGTGGCCCCGGCCCGCTGGCGGCGTAGCGCGCGCCGCCAGCCGTCGGGGACCGACTCAACCCAGTTCCACGCGCTCACCGCCGGATTGGCGCCGACGATCAGGAAGTAGTCACAGTTGTCGACATCGGAGACGGGAACCATGATCGGCGAGCCGTACATGGCCTCGGCGACCACGTGCAGGGCGTTCTGGTCGACCGACCCGACGGCGTAGCGGTTGTTGGTGCCGACGGCGTCCAGCCACGCGTTCATGAAGATGAGGTTGGACGTCGAATAGCCGGTAGGGTTGCCGTAGTACAAACCGATCGCGTCCGGGCCGTCGGCGTCGATGAGCGCGTTCAACCGGGTCGCGATGTCGGTGATCGTCTCGTCCCAGTCGGCCTCGACATAGCGGTCGCCCACCCGGCGCATGGGGGCTAGGATGCGCCGCGGATGCTCGACGACCTGGTGGGCGGTGCGGCCCTTCGCGCAGAAATCGTGCCAGGTGTGCGGATTGGCCCTGTCCGCGGAGATATTGACGACCCGGTTGTCCTCGACGGTGACCTCGACGCCGCACGCGGCCAGACAGTACCGGCAGAAGGTGTGCACGGTGGTCATGGCGCCGACGATAGGCGGTCACCCGTGCCGCCGGGCCGAAATCCGGTTCAGGCCTGGGTCATGGCCCAGTATTCGCCGCGGCGGGCCATCAACTCGTCGTGGCTGCCCCGTTCGACGATGCGGCCCTCCTCGAGAACCAGGATCAGATCGGCGTCGCGGACGGTCGACAACCGGTGCGCGATGATGAAACTCGTTCGGTCCCGCCGTAACTCGGTCATCGCATGCTGGATCAGCACTTCGGTGCGGGTGTCCACCGAGCTGGTCGCCTCATCGAGGATCAACAGTTGCGGGCGGGCCAGGAACGCCCGCGCGATGGTGATGAGCTGCTTCTCGCCGGCGCTGATGGCCCCACCGTCGTCGCTGATCCGGGTCGCGTAGCCGTCGGGCAGGGTGTGCACGAACCGGTCGACGTAGGCGGCGCGGGCAGCGGCCAGCACCTCCTCCTCGGTGGCGTCCGGCCGGCCATAGGCGATGTTGTCGTAGATCGTCCCGCCGAACAACCAGGTGTCCTGCAGCACCATCCCGATCCGGGACCGCAGCGACCGGCGGCTCACCGTCGAGATGTCGGTCCCGTCGATCAGGATGCGACCGGAATCGACCTCGTAGAACCGCATCAGCAGATTCACCAGCGTGGTCTTGCCCGCGCCGGTGGGCCCCACGATCGCCACCGTGCTGCCCGGTTCGGCGACCAGCGACAGATCGTGGATCACCGGCCGGTCGGGCCGGTAGCCGAAGCTCACCCGGTCGAACTCCACCCGGCCCGGTCCGGCGGGCAGCTCGACGTCGGGCTCCGCCGACTCCTCGTCGGCGTCGAGCAGTTCGAACACCCGCTCGGCGCTGGCCACCCCGGACTGCAGCGTGTTGTACATGCCGGCGACCTGGGTCAGCGGCTGATTGAACTGGCGCACGTACTGGATGAACGCCTGGATGCTGCCCAGGGTGACCTGGCCGGTGGCCACCTGCAGCCCGCCCACCACCGCGACCGCGACGAAGCTCAGGTTGCCGATGAATCCGGTGACGGGACCGACCAGACCGGAGAAGAACTGGGCGCCGAAACCGGACCGGTACACCTCGGCGTTGAGGGCCCGGAACTGATCCTCGGCGTGGGCGCGGTGGCCGTAGGTCTTGACGACGGTGAAACCGCTGTAGGTCTCCTCGATGTGGGCGTTGAGCCGGCCGGTGTTGCGCCACTGCGCGACGAACATCCGTTGTGAGCGGCGGGCGATCGTCCGGGTCGCCCACAACGACAGGGGGACGGTGAGCACGGTGATCAGCGCCAGCAACGGTGAGATGGTCACCATCATCACCAGCACCGCGACCAACGTCAGCAACGACGTGAGCAGTTGGCTGATCGTCATCGACAACGACGTGGCGATGTTGTCCACGTCGTTGGTGACCCGGCTGAGCACCTCACCACGCCGCCGGGAGTCGAAGTAGGACAGCGGGAGACGGTGCACCTTGTCCTCGACCTCGGCACGCAGCGTCATGATGGTGCGCTGCACCGTGACGTTGAGGACCCGGAACTGCAGCCAGACCAGCACCGCGGCGAGCAGATACAAACCCAGCGCCACCAGCAGGGTGCGGGCGACCGCGCCGAAGTCCACGCCCTGACCGGGCACCACGTCCATCGCGGACACCATGTCGGCGAAGGTGGAGTCGCCGCGGGCGCGCGCCGCCTCGACCGCCTGCTCCTTGGTGATCCCGGCGGGCAGCTGCCGCCCGATCACCCCGTTGAACAGCAGATCGGTGGCGTGGCCGAGGATCCGGGGGCCGATCACCCCGATCGCGATGCCTCCGATGCCCAGCAGCACGACCAGCAGCGCCGGGCCTCGTTGCGGAGCAAGACGTCTGACCAGCCGCAGCGCGGTTCCGGTGAAGTCGCTTGACCGTTCGGTCGGGGCCTGTACCACCCCGCGCAGCGGGCGGTTCATCGGCCCGGTCACGGTTGCGCCCGGGTCAACGTCTGGGATTCGGCGAACTCGGCATAGGTCGGGCAGCTCCTCGACAGCGACTCGTGGGTTCCGATCCCGACCACCGTCCCGTCCTCGATGACGACCACCTGATCGGCCTGGGCCGCCGTCGAGATCCGTTGCGACACCATGATCACCGTCGAGTCGGCGGCCACGGTGCGCAGTGCGGCGCGCACCCGGGCGTCGGTGTGGACGTCCAGCGCTGAGAACGAGTCGTCGAACAGGTAGATCGCCGGCCGGCGGATGACGGCCCGCGCGATCGCCAACCGCTGCCGCTGCCCGCCCGAGAAGTTGACACCGCCCTGGGCGACCGGCATCGCCAGCCTGTCCGGATGGGCGCGGATGAAACCGTCGGCGGCGGCCACCTCCAACGCCTGCCACATCTCGTCCTCGGTCGCGTCGGCCTTGCCGAAGCGCAGGTTGTCGGCCACCGTGCCGGAGAACAGGTAGCCCCGCTGCGGCACCAGCCCGATCGCCTGCCACAGCCGTTCGATGTCGTAGTCGCGGACGTCGATCCCGTCGACCCGCACCGCGCCGGCGGTCACATCGTAGAGCCGGCAGATCAGCGACAGCAGTGTCGACTTCCCCGACCCGGTGGACCCGACGATCGCGGTGGTCGTTCCCGGTGTCGCGGTCAGTGAGATGTCCTGCAGCACCGGGCGATCCGCTCCCGGATAACTGAACGTCGCCGCGTCGAACTGCACCGTTCCGGCGATGGCGTCCGGTCGGGCGGGCTGCGGCGGGACCACGATCGCCGGCGGGGTGTCGAGCACCTCGGTGATCCGTTCGGCGCACACCGAGGCGCGCGGGAAGATCATCAGCATGAAGGTGGCCATCACCACGGCCATCAGGATCTGCATGAAGTACGACAGGAACGCGATCAGCACCCCGACCTGCATCTGGCCGGCGTCGATGCGCAGGCCGCCGAACCACACCAACGCCACACTGGACACGTTGATGACCAGGGTGGTCGCCGGCAGCATCAGCGCCTGCCAGCGGCCCGCCGCGAGCGAGGCGTCGGCCAGTGCCCGGTTGGCCGCTTCGAACCGGACCCTCTCGACGGGTTCGCGGGTGAACGCCCGGATCACCCGGACTCCGGACAGCTGTTCGCGCAGCACCCGGTTGATGTTGTCGATCAACTGCTGCATGCGGCGGAAGATCGGCATCAGGTGCGACACGATCCAGTAGTTGGCCAGCGCCAGCACCGGCACGCTGATCAGCAGCAGCCAGGACAGCCCGGCGTCGAGGTGGATCGCCATCGCGATCCCGCCGACACACATGATCGGCGCGGTCACCAGAACCGTGCAGGTCATCTGCACCAGCAGTTGGATCTGCTGCACGTCGTTGGTGGTGCGGGTCAGCAGCGACGGCGCGCCGAAGCGCGCGGTCTGTTCGGCGGAGAACCCCACGACGTGGTGGAAGATCGCCCCGCGCAGATCCCGGCCGAACCCCATGCCGGCGCGCGAGCCGAAGTAGACCGCCCCGACCGCGCAGAGCACCTGCAGCCCGGTGACCGCCAGCATCACCGCCCCGAGTTCCAGGATTCTCACGGTGTCGCCCCGGGCCACCCCGTCGTCGATGATCGCGGCGTTGACGGTGGGCAGATACAGCGCGGCCAGGGTGCTGACGACCTGCAGCACCGCGACCACGACCAGCAGCCACCGGTACGGCCGCAGAAAGCGGCGTAACAGCGCCCACAGCATCCCGCTACTGTCGCACACCCATCGCCGTGTCGAGGCCACCGACCGGCCCGGCATGGCCGGTGAACGGGCTGGTCAGCCGGTGTGTCGGTAGTTGGCCGGTCCGGCTGCCGCTACAGTGCATGACGTGAAGCGCAGCAGCTCTGCCGTCCGCCGGCATGTCAGGTCCTCCTCCGTCAGGACCCTGGCCGTGCTCGCCGCGGCCGCCGTGTCGGTGCTCGCCGCATGCGACAGCTCCGAACCGTCGTCGTCACCGGAGGCCCAGCAACCCGGCGACGGGGGCGGGGAGGTGACCCACGGCCCGTTCTTCCCACAATGCGGGGGGATCAGCGACGAGACGATCATGGAGGTGACCCAGATCAGCGGGCTGGTCAACACCGCCACCACCTCGGTCGGATGCCAGTGGCTGGTGAACGGCGGCATCATGGGGCCGCACTTCTCGTTCACCCACTTCCGGGGCAGCCCGATCGGCCGTGAGCGCAAGACCATGGAGCTGTCCCGGACCAGCGTCGAGGACATCACCATCGAGGGCCACGAAGGCTTCATCGGAATCAACGAGAGCCCGCTGCTGGGCACGGTGAACCTGTGCGAGGTGGGCATCCAGTTCGATGACGACTTCATCGAATGGTCGGTGAGCTATGTGAACCGGCCGCCCACCGATCCGTGTGAGGTCGCCAAGGAACTGGCCCGGCAATCGATTGTGAACGCCCAATGAGCCGACATCCTGCTCCGCTGCCGCCGCGTCGGATTCTCGTCGCGCTGCTGACCCTGCTGGCCGCGGTGACGGTGGTGGCCGGCTGCACCCGCACCGTCGAGGGCACCGCGGCCCGGGCGGGCAGCGGCAGCGTCGAACGCAACGACGACTCCGAACGGCGGTACCCGAACCTGCTCAAGGAGTGCGAGGTGCTCACCGAGGACATCCTCGCCGAGACGGTGGGCGCCGACCCGCTCGACATCCAGGCCACCTTCATCGGAGCGGTGTGCCGCTGGCAGGCCGCCAATCCGAACGGTCTGGTGGACATCACCCGGTTCTGGTTCGAGCAGGGCGACCTGGCCAATGAGCGGCAGGTTGCCGAACGGCTCGGTTACCAGATCGAGAACCGCAACATCGCCGGCATCGAATCGTTCGTCATGCGGCCCAACGATCCGAACGGATCGTGCGGGGTGGCCAGCGACGCCGCCGGCGTGGTCGGCTGGTGGGTGAACCCGCAGGCGCCCGGCATGGACGCGTGCGGGATGGCGATCAAGCTCATGGAGTTGACGCTGGCCACCCGGGCCTGACGCCGGACGGTCCCGGATCGCGGCGGGGCCCTCTCACCGGGGCAACTTTCAGCGGGGCACTCAGCGGGGAACGTGGAAGGCGACCAGCGCCGCACCCTGCAGCGCCAGCTCGTCCCAGTCCGCCGCGGTCCGCAGCACCGCGATCGCCGAGGTGGGGAACTTCTCCGAGATCCGCTGCGCGGCGGTGGCATTGCCGCCGTCGGACAGACCCAGCGCGACCCGGGAGAGCGCCGGCTCGTGACCGATGACCAGCAGGGTGCGGATATCGGTGTCGAAATGCGCTGCCACGCCGTTGATGACGTCGATGACGGTGCCCGGGGTGGCGTCGTACAACCGTTCGGCGTAGTGCACCGGGGCGGTCAGCCGGGTGCGGTCGAAGGTCTGCCGGGTGCGGGTGGCCGGCGAACACAGCACGGCATCGACGGGTGGAACGTGCGCACGCAGCCAGTCGCCGGCCAGACCGGCCTCCCGGATCCCACGCTCGGCCAGCGGCCGGTCGCGGTCCGCGCAATCCGGTGGGTAGGCCGACTTGCCGTGCCGCAGCAACACCAGGGTTCGGAAGGGGTCGCTCACCCGATCCACGCTAGAGCAGGCGGGACCGGCCGGACACAGCCCGGTCGAATCCCCGGTCTTGTCAGAGGGCGGTCCTACACTCGGCTTGCCTCGGCAACGGGCACGATCACCGGACAGGAGGGCGGCGACGATGCGGTTTCTGCACACCGCGGACTGGCAACTCGGCATGACCCGGCACTGGCTCAACGGCGAGGCGCAGCCCCGGTATTCGGCGGCCCGCCGGGAGGCGGTGGCCGAACTGGGCGCGCTCGCCGAACGCACCGGGGCGGAGTTCATCGTGGTGGCCGGTGACGTCTTCGACGACAATCAGCTGCCGCCGCGCGAGATCAGCCTGTCGCTGGAGGCGATGCGCGGCATCGGGGTTCCGGTGTATCTGCTGCCGGGCAACCACGATCCGCTGGACGCCGCCTCGGTGTACACCAGCGCGTTGTTCATCAGGGAATGCCCGGACAACGTGGTGGTGCTCGACCGCGCCGGCTGCCACGAGGTGCGTCCCGGTCTGCAGTTGGTCGCCGCGCCGTGGCGGTCCAAGGCGCCGACCACCGATCTGGTCGCCGAGGTGCTGGCCGACGTGCCCGCCGACGGGGTCACCCGGGTCGTCGTCGCCCACGGTGGCGTGGACATCCTCGACCCGGATCGCGACAAACCGTCACTGATCCGCCTGGACGTGCTGCACGACGCGCTCGGCCGAGGTGCGGTGCACTACGTGGCATTGGGCGACAAGCATTCCCGTACCGAGGTGGGCTCCTCCGGCCGGGTCTGGTACTCGGGGTCGCCGGAGGTCACCAACTACGACGACATCGAGAGCGATCCGGGGCATGTGCTGCTGGTCGACATCGACGAGGACGATCCGCAGCGTCCGGTGCGGGTGGAACCGCACCGGGTCGGCCGGTGGAAGTTCGTCACGCTGCGCCGCACCGTGGACACCAACCGTGACATCGCCGACCTGGACATCAATCTGGACTGTCTGGCCGACAAGGAACGCACCGTGGTGCGGTTGGCGCTCACCGGGTCGCTGAGCGTGACCGACAAGGCCGCGCTCGACGCCTGCCTGGACAAGTACGCGCGGCGGTTCGCGGCCCTGACCACCTGGGAACGACACACCGACATCGCGGTGCTGCCCGCCGACGGGGAGTTCGACGACCTCGGGGTCGGCGGGTTCGCCGCCGCCGCCGTCGACGAACTGGTCGCGCTCGCCCGGTCCGAGGGCGAGGAGGCCGACGATGCCCGCGGGGCGTTGGCCCTGCTGTTGCGGCTCGCCGAAGGCCCCGGGGAACAACAGGGTTCGCGCCGAGGCGAGGGGAGCGCGGCATGAGACTGCACCGGCTGGCGCTCACCAACTACCGGGGCATCGCCCGCCGCGAGGTCGAGTTCCCCGACCGTGGGGTGGTGGTGGTCAGCGGCGCCAACGAGATCGGCAAATCCTCGATGATCGAGGCACTCGATCTGCTGTTCCACGCCAAGGACCGCTCCACCAAGAAAGAGGTGAAGCAGGTCAAGCCCACCCACGCCGATGTCGGCGCCGAGATCACCGCCGAGATCTCCACCGGCCCATATCGTTTCGTCTACCACAAGCGATTCCATAAGAAATGTGCGACGCAGCTGACCATCCTGGCGCCGCGGCGGGAGGAACTCAGCGGCGACGAGGCCCACGAACGGGCACTGGCGATGCTGAGCGAAACCGTCGACATGGAGCTGTGGCGGACCCAGCGGGTGCTGCAGGCGGGGTCGACCGCACCGGTCGATCTGTCCGGCTGCGATGCGCTGTCCCGCGCGCTGGACGCGGTGGCCGGTGAGGCGGTGCAGACGTCGGGAACCGAACCGCTGCTGATCGACCGGATCGACGCCGAATACCGCAAGTACTTCACCGCCACCGGACGGCCCACCGGCGAGTGGCTGGCCGCCACCAAACGGCTGCAGGCCGCCGACGAACAGGTCGCCCGCTGCGCCGCCCGGGTCGCCGAGGTGGAGGATGCGGTGCGCCGGCACGCCACGTTGACCGAGTCCCTGGCCGAGCTGGAGGACGGGCGGAGAACCGCCGACGCGCAACTGGCCGCGGCGCGGGAGGCGGCCGAAGCCGTCGAGCGGTTGACCCGGCAACTCGCCGAGGCACAACTGGCCGCCGAGGCGGCCGAAGCCACCCACACCGCCTCGGTGGCCGCGCTGAACGAACGCCGCCGGCTGCGCGCCGAGATCGAGGAGCGCACCGCCGCGGTCGCCGCCCTGCAACCCGAGGTCGACGCCGCCCTCGAGGCGGAGGCGACCGCACGCGAAGTGCAGCAGGAGGCCGACACCGCCGCCGAACGGGCGCGCGAGGCCGCCGATGCCGCACGCGAGCGCGTGGACACGGCACGGCAGGCGGTGCAGCGGCTCGCCGACCGGGCCGAGCGGGACACGCTCGCCGATCGGCTGCGCAGAATCGACGCCGCTGCGACCGAACTCGCCCGGGTGGACGGCGAATTGGCGACGCTGACGGTGACCGAGGCGGCGTTGCGCCAGATCGAGGCGGCGGAGTTGGCCGTGGAGCGGGCCGCAGGGCAGGCCGAGCTGGCGTCAGCGCACATCGAGCTGACCGCGGCGGTCGACCTCGAACTACGGGTCGGCGACGAACAGCTGACCATCCCGGCCGGCGGCAGCTGGACGGCGGGGGCCACCGCCCCGACCGAGATCGAACTCCCCGGTCTGCTCACCGCGCGCATCGTCCCCGGTGCCCCGGCCGCCCAGATGCAGGAGACACTCGACGTGGCGCGGGCCGCGCTGGCCGACGCCCTGCAGCACGCCGGGGTGGCGGACGTCGCATCGGCCCGGTCCCAGGTCGAGCGTCGCCGCGAACTGTCCACGGCGCGGGAGACATTCGCCGCCACCGTGGTGGCGCTCACCGGCGAGGACACGCTCGAGCGGCTGCGGGCGCGGTTGGCCGAACTCGATGCCGCCGCGTCGGACGACACCGGTGAACTCGGCGTCGACGACGCCCAGGCCGAACTGACCGCCGCGGAACGTGCCTACCAGCAGGCCCACACCGACTGCGAGACCCACCGCAAGGCCGCCGTGCTGGCCGCCCGCAGGCTCGCCGAGAAGTCGCAGACCGCCGCCGCGCTGCGGGAGAAGCTCACCGCCGCCCGGACCGAACTCGACACCGCCGCGGCCCGGTTGGCCGCTCAACGCGCCGACGTCGACGACGAGACGCTGGTGGTGCGCGCCGCGGCGCACGGCGAGGAGGCCGAACGCGCTGCGGTCCGGGTCGCGCAGCTGAACGCGGAGTTGTCCGCGGCGCAACCGGACCAGGTGGCGGCCGCCCTGGACACCGCCGCCCGACACGCCGAGACCGTCCACGCCGAGCACCGCCGTACCGCCGATGCGCTGCGCGAGCTGAACGCCCAGTTGGAGGTCTACGGCAGCGAGGGCCGCAAGGGTGAGCTCGACGCCGCCAAGGCCGAACGCGAGCAGGCCGAGGCCGAGTTCCTGCGGATCGGCCGGCTCGCCCGAGCGGTGAAGCTGCTGCGGGAGACGATGCTGCGGCATCGTGACGCCAGCCGGCGGCGTTACGTCGACCCGTTCCGCGCCGAAGTGGAACGGTTGGGCCGCATCGTGTTCGGCGACAGCTTCGAGGTCGAGATCGACAGCGATCTGTGTATCCGCAGCCGCACGCTGGCCGGTCGCACCGTGGACTACGAATCGCTGTCCGGCGGGGCGAAGGAACAACTCGGGATCGTGGCCCGGTTGGCTGGCGCGGCGCTGGTGGCGAGGGACGACACCGTGCCGGTGGTGATCGACGACGCACTGGGCTTCACCGATGCCGAGCGGCTGGTGAAGATGGGCGCGGTCTTCGACGCCGTCGGCGGGGACGGGCAGGTGATCGTGTTGACCTGCAGCCCGGACCGGTACGCCGGGATCAGCGATGCCCACCGCATCGAGCTGACGGCCTGAGCCGCCCCCGGCTTCTCGGCCATCCGGGCCGGGGCTATCCGGGTCTGGGCTGCTCGGCCCGCTCGGGGGCCAGTGCGAGCACCTCCTCGAAACCGGCGACCAGGCACTCGTGGAACACGTCGAAGTCCGGGATCGCGGCGCTGTCGGCGTTGATGCCCAACGCGCAGCTACCGGCATAGGTCAGCATGGTGACGTTCACCGCCGCGCCGATCGTCGGGCTGAACGAACACTGGAACCGAACCGGCGCACCACCGAGGTACACCCGAACCGGTATCCCCGGCACATTGCTGGCCACGAAGTCGACGTTGCGCAGGGCGGCGCCGATGTACCAGCGCGGCAGGAGGTTCAACCCTGCGGCGATCAGTTCGGTGTACGGCAGCGACCGTTCGGTGCGCACGGTTGTGGTGCGCCGCCGGATCCGGTCGATCCGTACCGCCGGATCGGCGATGCCGACCGGAACGTCGAAGCGCATCAGCGTGATCCGGTTGCCACCCATCTCGTCGGCCGGGCCGCGCAAGCTGATCGGCATGCACATGTGCAGTTCGCCCACCGGGACCTGATGTTCCTCGTGGTATCGCCGCAGCCCACCCGCCACCCCGGCGATGAACGCATCGTTGACGGTGCCGCCGACCCGGTCCGCGGCCGCGCGCAGCGGGGCCAGCGGCACCTCGTGCACCCCCACCCGGCGCAGCAGGCTGCGTTCGGTCATCAACTCCGATCCGGGCGCGGGAACCGGCCGCACGGTGCGATACACCGAGGCCGCGGTGGCCGCCGCGGCCGAGACCGTCTGCAGCGGCTGCCGGATACCCCGCCCGATCAGCGCCGGCGCGGATCGCAGCGCCCCGGTGACCGCCTTGCCGGCGACGTCCACGCAGTAGCGCACCGCATCCCGGTATCCGCTCAACGGCGCCGGTTCGGGCACCTCCGGCTCGGCGGGCATCGGGCCGCGGTCGGGTCGCCGGCCGGACACCTCGTACAGAATCCTTCCGATCTGGATCGCGCCGACACCGTCGGTCAGCGCGTGGTGGAAGGCGCACAGCACCGCGGCGCCACCGTCGGCCAGCCCGTCGACCAGCAGCACCCGCCACATCGGCCGGATCCGGTCGAAATCCTCCATCGCCAACACCCGCGCCATCTCCAGCACGGCGTCCAGATCGCCCGGTGCGGGAGCCGACACCGGGCGCAGATGGAAGTCGAGATCGAAGTCGGCGGCGAACTCCCAGCGGGGTGGGGCCGGCGGCGGTGTCTCGACCACCCGCTGGCGGAACATCGGCAACGTCCGACTGATCCGGTCGAACCGGCGCCGGACGTCGTCCCAATCGGGAGTGCCGTCCAACACGATCAACGCGACCACGGTCGACCGCAGCCGGGCGTCGCTTTCCATTGCCCAGGTGAAGGCGTCGCTCGCGCGCATGAACCGTGGCATCGGACTTTTCAGCCTATGACCTGAACGGGCCCGGTATCACCGAGTCGCAGATCTGCCGGTCGATAGGGCCGGTGCCTGCCGTCCACCGGTCAGGGCTTCATGAAGCCGATCTTGGTGTAGTCGGCATCGCCGAGGCCGAACGCCCCGAAGTTCGCCAGGTTGCTGCGCACCGCGACGTTGCCGGGCGACTGGGTCAACGGCAGACTGAACACCTCCTCGAACAGCATCTGGTCGATCTCGTTGGCCAGCTCCCGCGCCCGCTCCGGATCAAGCTCGGACAGCGTCTCCTCGATCTTCGCGTCGATCTCCGGGCTGCCGATCTTGCCGAAGTTGCTCTCGCCGTAGGAGGCGTAGATCTGGGTCAGACCCGACAGCGGGAACGCGTCGCCGACCCAGGTGAACTGGGCGATGTCGAAATTGCCCGGGATGATGTGGTCGCTGAAGAAGCCGGTCGCCCCCTTGGCGTCGATCTCGAGTTTGACCCCGATCTCTGCGAGGTTGCTCTGCGCGATCTGGGCGAACTGCCGGGTGCTCAACGAATCGAAGAGCACATCGCGGATCACCAGCCGGCGGCCGTCTTTCTCGCGGAACTGGCCGTTGAGCCGCCAGCCGAGGGCGTCGAGTTCGGCCTTGGCCTGTTCGGGGTTGTAGGCCACCACGTCGCTGTTGTCCTGGTAGCCCTCCTGCCCGCGGACGAAGATGTGGTTGTTGAGCGGGACCGGGTTGTCGACCAGCCCGCGCTGGGTGACGTTGGCGATGGTCTGCCGGTCGATTCCCTTGGCGATGGCCTGGCGCAGCGCCTTGTCCTCCAGGATCGACCCCGGCGCCCCGTTGAAGGTGAAGTGGTACCAACTGTTTCCGGGCGCCCGGCGGATCGAGATACCCGGGGTGCGCTGGGCGATCGTCAACTCGTCGATGGTGGCCAGCCCGGTGGCGTCCAGCGCGTTGTTCTGCAGCGCCGGGATGCGCGCCGCATCGTCGAGAACCGTGTAGGTGATCGAATCCAGCAGCGGGGGATCGCCCCACCAGTCCGGGTTGCGGGTGAGCACGATGCGCTGCGCTCCGCGGTCGATGCTGGTGATCATGAACGGCCCGGCCGACGGTCCGGGGCCGTCGCGTTGCGCGGTGTTGAACGCCTCCGGGGTCGCGGTCATGCTCTTGGGCAGCAGCATGCCGTTGCCGGAGAACATTCCGCGCCATTCCGCGTACGGTTTGGCGAACGTGATCACCGCCTGCCGGTCGTCCACACCGCGGGTCACCGACTCCACCCGGTCGGCGCCGTTGGAGCTGGCGATCGCGAACGCGGGGTCCTTGCCGCTGGTGGCGTGGATCTGCGCGGCGATGTCCTCCCAGGTGATCGGGGTGCCGTCGGTCCAGACCGCGTCCGGATTGATGGTATAGGTGACGACCTGCGGATCTTCGCTGGTCAGCTCGATGCTGGTGAAGTAGTCGGTGTTGACCGTGGCGGTGCCGTCCGGGGCGATGCGGAACGCCCGCGGCAGGGTGGCCTTGAGCATGCCCGCGGCGTCGGCGACGTTGCCGTCGATGTGCAGCGGGTTGAAGTTCGGCGGCAACGCGGTGAGCGCCAGCCGCAGATTGCCGCCCTGTTCCAGATCGGCCGGATCCTGCGGGTTGATGTCGTTGGTGGTGCCGAGTTCCGCGGGGCCCCCGGCGGCAGGGGTGTCCGTGTCCTCGCGGGCGCAGCCGGCCAGCGCCAGCACCACCACCATTCCCACCGCGAGCAGTCGCAGGATGGCGCGCCGTCCGGCGTGTCGGGGTGAGTTTCTGTCTGCTCGCGCAAAGGGGCGACCGGTCATGCCCACCGACTCTAACGGTGTCGCGGTTCCGGTTGCGGCACCGCGGCCAGCAACCGTTTCGTGTAGTCGTGGCGGGGGTTGGTGAACACCTGATCGGCCTCGCCCTGTTCGACGATCACCCCGCGGTGCATCACCGCGACCCGGTGGGCCAGATGCCGCACCACCGACAGGTCGTGCGAGACGAACAGGTAGGACAGCCCGAACCGCTCCTGCAGATCGAGCAGCAGATTGATGATGCCGGCCTGAATCGACACGTCCAGCGCCGACACCGGTTCGTCGAGCGCCAGGATCTTGGGCTGCAGCGCCAGCGCCCGGGCGATGCCGATGCGCTGCTTCTGCCCACCGGAGAACTCAGCCGGATAGCGGCCGGCGTCGGCCCGGCGCAGACCGACGATCTCGAGGAGTTCGGCCACCCGCTGCTCGATGCGGCGGTGGTCGAATCCGTGGGCCTGCAGCGGTTCTGCCAACACGTCGAACACCGGCAGCCGCGGGTCCAGGGAGGCGACCGGATCCTGGAACACCACCTGCAGATCGGCGCGCAGCTCCCGCCGCTTCCCGGCGCTGAGCCGGGCGACGTCGGAGCCGAGCACCTCGATCGACCCGGCTTGCGGCGCGGTGAGTTCGAGAATCTCGTGCAGGGTGGTGGATTTGCCCGATCCGGATTCGCCGACGATGCCCAGGGTGCGGCCCTGCTGCAGGTCGAAACTGATGCCATCCACCGCGCGCACCTCGCCGATCCGGCGCCGCCACACCACGCCCTTGGTGAGCTCATAGGTGCGGGCCAGATCGCGGACCCGCAACACCACCGGCGCGTCGGCCGGCCCCGCCGGCGTTGCGGGCGGTTCGGTCTGCACGCCGTAGATGTCGGCGGCGCTGCGGCCGGCCACCAGCTCGGTGCGGATGCACGCCGCCCGGTGTTCCCCGTGCCCGGGCCCGGCGGGGGTGATCTCGAGCAGTTCGGGTTCGGCGGCGCGGCAGTCGTCGATCGCCAGCGGGCAGCGCGGCGCGAACGGGCAGCCGGGCGGCAGATCGGTCATCGCCGGCGGCGCCCCCGGAATCGGCACCAGCCGGGTGCCCTGCGCGGCGTCGAGCCGGGGCACCGATCCCAGCAGCCCGACCGTGTAGGGCATCCGCCGGTCGCGGTAGAGCTGCTGCACCGAGGCCACCTCGACGGCGCGTCCGGCGTACATCACCAGCGCCCGGTCGGCGAACTCGGCGACCACACCCAGATCGTGGGTGATGACCAGCACCCCGGCCCCGGTCACGTCGCGGGCGGTCTTGAGCACGTCGAGGATCTGGGCCTGCACCGTGACGTCCAGCGCGGTGGTCGGTTCGTCGCAGATCAGCAGGTCCGGGTCGTTGGCGATCGCGATCGCGATGACCACCCGTTGGCGTTCCCCGCCGGACAGCTCGTGCGGGAAGGACCGGGCGCGCCGCTCGGGCTGGTTGATGCCGACCAGTTCCAGCAGTTCCACCGCGCGGGCCCGGGCCGCCCGTCGGCTCAGATCACGCTGATGCACCTGCAGCGCCTCGGCGATCTGATCCCCGACGGTGTACACCGGGGTGAGGGCGGACATCGGATCCTGGAACACCGTGCCGATCGACCTGCCGCGGATCGCCGACATCTGCCGGTCGGACAACCCCAGCAGTTCGCGGCCCTGCAGCCGGACCGACCCAGACACCTGGGCGTATTCGGGCAACAGCCCCACGACCGCCATGGCGCTCGCCGACTTGCCCGCGCCGGATTCGCCGACCAGTGCGACGACCTCACGGGGGTGCACCGAGAAGGTCATGCCACGCACCGCGGCCACCGGGTCGGTGTCGGTGGGAAAGGTGACGGTCAGGTCGTTGACCTCCAGCAACGGGCTGGTCATCGGGAGGCCCTCCGCAGCGCGCCGGCACCGGGATCGAAGGCGTCCCGCAGGCCGTCGCCGATCAGATTGGCGCACAGGATGATCACCACCAGCACCCCGGCGGGAAACAGGAACACCCAGGGGAAGGTGGTGACCGACGGGGTGCCGTCGGCGATCAGCGTCCCCAGCGACACATCGGGCCGTTGCACACCGAATCCCAGGTAGCTGAGCCCCGTTTCGGCCAGCACGGCCAGGCCGACGTTGAGTGCGGTGTCGATGATCAGGATCGAGGCCACGTTGGGGATGATGTGCCGCACGATGATGCGCCAGTGCGGCACGCCCATATATCGTGCGGCGACGACGAATTCGCGCTCCCGCAGGCTCATCGTCAACCCGCGGACCATCCGCGAGCTGATCATCCAGCTGAACGCCGCCAGCAGCAGGATCAGCCACAGGATGGTGCCGGTGTCGCGGGTCCGCGGGGTGATGATCGCGATCAGGATGAAGCTGGGCACCACCAGCAGCAGGTCGACCAGCCACATCAGGGCGCGGTCCCGCCAGCCGGCGAAGTACCCGGCCACCGCGCCGACGGTCGCGGCGAACAGCGTGGAGATGAAGGCCACGCAGACGCCGATCAGCAGTGACTTCTGCATCCCGCGCAACGTCTGGGCCAGGATGTCCTGGCCCAGCCCGTTGGTGCCGAACCAGTGTTCGGCGCTGGGCGGCTGCTGCAGCGCGGTGTAGTCGAGGTCGGTGTAGCTGTACGGCAACAACGGCGGCAGCGCGTAGCAGCCGACGAACATCAGCGCCAGCACCGCCAGCGAGATGACGGCGGGCCGGTTGCGCAGGAAGCGCCGCAGCACCAGGGTGCGGCGGGACACGAACCGTTCGGTGTGCAGACCGGAGCGGGCCGCGGAGGCGGTGTCGGTCATCGGGCACGCACCCTCGGGTCGAGCATCGCGTAGATGACGTCGGAGAGCAGACCGGCCACCAGGATCATCGCGCCGGTGAACACGGTGATGGCGACGACGATGTTGGTGTCCTGGGTCGCGATGCCGAACACGATCCATTCACCCATGCCGTGCCAGCCGAAGATCTTCTCGACGAACACCGAGCCGGTCACCAGCCCGGCCAAGCCGTAGGCGAACAGGGTGGCCATCGGGATCAGTGCGGTCCGCAGCCCGTGTTTGACCAGTGCCTGGCGTCGGGTCAGACCCTTGGCGCGGGCGGTGCGGATGAAGTCCTGACCGAGGACGTCGAGCATGGCGTTGCGCTGGTAACGCGAGTAGCCCGCCATCGCGGCCAATGCGAGGGTGAGCGTGGGCAGCACGAGATGCTGGAGCCGGTCGAGGATCTGATTCCAGGTGCCGCCCACCACGTCTGGTGACGTCTCACCGGTGTAGGCGAAAAGCTGCACGCCGAGCGCCGAGTTGACGTTCAGCGCGCCGAGGATCAGCAGATTGGCGATGACGAACGTCGGGGTGCTCAACACCAGCAGGGACAGCACGGTGACCACCCGGTCGGAGAGCCGGTACTGCCGGATGGCGCCCCAGGCGCCGAGCACCACGCCCGCCACGGTGCCGAGCACCGACCCGATGATCAGCAGGCGCAGGCTCACCCCGATGCGGCGCCACAGTTCCTCGGAGACCGGTTGTCCGGTGATGGTGGTGCCGAAGTCACCGCGGACGGCGCCGCCGGCCCAGTCCGCGAACCGGATCGGGATCGGCTTGTCCAGACCGAGCTCGGCGGCCTTGGCGTCGATCACCGCCTGCGGGGGGCGGGGATTGCGCTGTTCCAGGCTGTCGAGTGGCCGGAACGACACCGAGGTGAGGGTGAACGTCAGGAACGCCGCCAGCGCCAACAGGATGAGGTAGTTGAGAAACCGGCGCGCCAGGAATCGGGTCACGGCGCTCCCGGGGGGCGGCTCGACGGATCCGGACGCAGCATGGGCACAGGTTAAGAGATCGCCGCGGCCGCGGGTACTCCGGACGCGCCCGCGAACTTTTACCCAATGTTCACCGGGCGGTCCTGTGCATCATCCCGATGTGTCGTGTACTGGTAACCGCAGGCGTGGCGGCAGCACCTCGGGAGGCACCTCGGGAGGACGAATGAACAAGATGAAAGCCACCGCAGCGGTGATCGGTTCCGGCGCAGTGGTCGCCTTGGGTATTTTCAGCTCCGGGGTGCACCAGGAGCCGGCGGGCGGCACCACGGTCGGACTGGGCAGAACCACCATGACGACCGGGGTGACCATCGTCTCGCAGACACCCCCTCCGACGCCGTTGACGACGCGGGCCGAACCGCAGATCAAGGGGCCGGCGCCACTGCCGCCCGAGCAGGAGGCCGCGAAATAGGCTTCGACGGCGATCGGGTTTGACGCGATCACAGCCGGCAATCCTCAACTCGGTTGCAGCGCCGCAGCCGAGGCTTGAGACGAGACGTGTGGAGTCGAGGTGAGGGTGATGCAGCTGAAACTTGTGTCCGCGGCAGTTGGGGTCGGCGCGCTGATCGCCATGGGCGCCCTCGGTCTGACCTTCGGCGCCGAGGTCGGCGCGGCCCAGCCGGAACCCCCGTCGCCGGGGCCGGTGACCACCACCGCGATGACCACCGGGGAGTCCGCTGTCCCCGAGGAGGGTTCGGAGGAAGAACCGGAAGAGTCCCCGGAGTCCCCGGAGTCGGCGGGGTCGTCGGGGTCTTCGGGGTCTTCGGGGTCTTCGGGGGCGGGGGGCAATTCCGGGAAGAGGAACGGCCCGACCACCTCGACGGCGCCGATGGCGACCCCGCCGGTCACCGCGGAGCGGCCGGACGGCTTCGACACGGGGTAAAAATCACGCTGATTTCGAATGGTGGCATGCGTCACTGTGATTGCTAGCCTCACACCGGGCCCGGTGTGCGGGCTCCGCGATCAGGAGGGTGCATGTCCGTCACCGATGAATATCTGAGGAACAACGAGGAGTACGCCAAGACCTTCAAGGGGCCGCTGCCGCTGCCGCCGAGCAAGCATGTGGCGATCGTGGCCTGTATGGATGCCCGCCTCGACGTGTACCGGGCGCTCGGCATCAACGAGGGTGAGGCGCACGTCATCCGCAACGCCGGCGGGGTGATCACCGACGACGAGATCCGATCGCTGGCGATCAGCCAGCGGTTGCTGGGGACTCGGGAGATCATCCTGATCCATCACACCGACTGCGGCATGCTGACGTTCACCGATGACGACTTCAAGAAGCAGATCGAGGAGGAGATCGGGATCCGGCCACCCTGGGCCCCCGAATCGTTCTCCGACCCGGCCGAGGACGTCCGCCAGTCGCTGCGCCGTATCGAGGCCAGTCCGTTCGTCACCCTGCACGAGTCGCTGCGCGGGTTCGTGTTCGACGTCGCCACCGGTCGGCTCACCGAAGTCACCCTGGATTGACGTCACCCTGAGCATCGCCGCGGGAACCACGCTGTAGGTCGCGCTTCCGAGTGTGCGGCGGGGCCGGCGAACGTGCGGTAGCGGCGCCGGGCGTGTGTTGGGTGCGTCGAGCGTGCCGTCCCGGTGCGAATCGGCCTCAGAACGCACCGGGACGGCACTTTGGGGGCAGTGCCCGCACACTCGACGCGGCGCCCGCACGCTCGACGCGGCGCCCGCCCACTCGACGCGGCGCCCGCCCACTCGACACGGCGCCCGCACGCTCGACGCGGCGCCCGCACGCTCGACGCGGCGCCCGCACGCTGAGGCCGGCCCCACAAGCCGGGCGACAGCTTTGACATCACCGTCCGGCGAGTGGTTACATACCTCGTAATGGCGGTAAATTTGGGTAGTTCTACCAACTTAATGAGGAAGCGATGACCGCGACGATTCCACAGGCCTCGGAGGGCGCCCCCGGGTCCGGCGCCCCTGAGCCCCGTGCCTACGAGCTCAGCCATCTGCGCGCGCTGGAGGCCGAGGCGATCCACATCATCCGCGAGGTCGCCGCCGAGTTCGAGCGTCCGGTGCTGCTGTTCTCCGGCGGCAAGGACTCGATCGTCATGCTGCACCTGGCGATGAAGGCGTTCCGGCCGGGCCGGGTGCCGTTCCCGGTCATGCATGTGGACACCGGCCACAACTTCGACGAGGTGCTGGCCACCCGCGACGAACTGGTCGCCGAGAACAACCTGCGGCTGGTGGTCGCCAAGGTGCAGGACGACATCGACGCCGGCCGGGTGGTGGAGAACGGCCCGTCGCGCAACCCGCTGCAGACCGTGACGCTGTTGCGCGCCATCCGGGAGAACAAGTTCGACGCCGCCTTCGGGGGTGCCCGGCGCGACGAGGAGAAGGCCCGCGCCAAGGAGCGGGTGTTCTCCTTCCGCGACGAGTTCGGCCAGTGGAACCCCAAGGCGCAGCGGCCGGAACTGTGGAATCTGTACAACGGCCGGCATCACAAGGGTGAGCACATCCGGGTGTTCCCGCTGTCGAACTGGACCGAGTTCGACATCTGGTCCTACATCGGCGCGGAGAACATCACACTGCCGTCGATCTATTACGCCCACCGCCGCAAGGTGTTCCGTCGCGACGGGATGCTGCTGGCGGTGCACCGCTTCATGCAGCCCGACCCGGGTGAGGAGGTGTTCGAGACCACGGTGCGGTTCCGCACCGTCGGCGACGTCACCTGCACCGGTTGCGTGGAGTCCATGGCCGCCACGGTGGACGAGGTGATCGCCGAGACCGCGGTGTCGCGGCTGACCGAACGCGGCGCCACCCGCGCCGACGACCGGATCTCCGAAGCCGGTATGGAGGACCGCAAGCGGGAGGGCTACTTCTAGATGACACAGGTGCTCAACCAGCCCACCACGCTGCTGCGGCTGGCCACCGCCGGTTCGGTGGACGACGGTAAGTCCACCCTGATCGGACGGCTGCTGTTCGACTCCAAGGCCGTCATGGAGGATCAGCTGGCCGCGGTCGAACGCACCTCGCAGGAACGCGGACACGACTACACCGATCTGGCGCTGGTCACCGACGGGCTGCGCGCCGAGCGGGAGCAGGGCATCACCATCGATGTGGCGTACCGCTACTTCGCCACCGCCAAGCGCAAGTTCATCATCGCCGACACTCCGGGCCATCTGCAGTACACCCGCAACATGGTCACGGGCGCGTCCACCGCGCATCTGGTGATCGTGCTCGTCGACGCCCGTAACGGGTTGCTCGAACAATCCCGGCGGCATGCCTTCCTGGCGTCGCTGCTGGGGGTGCGGCACGTCGTGCTGGCCGTCAACAAGATGGACCTGATCGACTGGGACCGTGAGCGTTTCGACGCGATCCGGGAGGAGTTCGAGGCGTTCGCGACCCGGCTCGACCTGCACGACGTCCGGGCCATCCCGCTGTCGGCGCTGCACGGCGACAACGTCGTCACGAAATCCGACCGGGCCCCCTGGTATGAGGGCCCGGCCCTGCTGGAGCATCTGGAGAGCATCGACGTCGCCGGCGACCGCAACCTGGTCGACGTGCGGTTCCCGGTGCAGTACGTGATCCGACCGCACACCCGCGAACATCAGGACCACCGCAGCTATGCGGGCACGGTCGCCAGCGGTGTGCTGCGCACCGGCGACGAGATCGTCGTACTGCCCAGCGGGAAGACGTCCCGCATCACCGGCATCGAGGGCCCGTCCGGACCGGTGGCCGAGGCGTTCCCGCCGATGGCGATCTCGATCACCCTCGCCGACGACATCGACATCAGCCGCGGGGACATGATCACCCGGTCGGACAACCGGCCGCAGATGACCCAGGATTTCGACGCCACGGTGTGCTGGATGGCCGACGAGTCGGCGCTGGAACCGGGCCGCGACTACATCCTCAAGCACACCACCCGCACCACCCGGGTCCGCATCACCGACCTGGACTACCGGCTCGACGTCAACACCCTGGAACGCGACAAATCCGCGACCGCCCTGAAACTCAATGAGCTGGGCCGCATCTCGCTGCGCAGCCAGGCGCCGCTGCTGCTCGACGAGTACACCCGCAATCCGGCCACCGGATCGTTCATCCTCATCGACCCGGTGACCAACGGCACCGTCGGCGCCGGCATGGTGCTGCGCGGACGCCGGCAGACCGCCAGCCCGGACACCGTGCGGCACCAGTCGCTGGTCACCGCCGCAGACCGGTTGTCGCGGGGGTGCACGGTGTGGTTCACCGGACTGTCGGGCGCGGGCAAGTCGTCGGTGGCGATGCTGGTGGAACGCAAACTGCTCGAACGCGGTCGTCCCGCCTACGTGCTGGACGGCGACAATCTGCGGCACGGCCTCAACTCCGATCTGGGGTTCTCGATGGCCGACCGCGCCGAGAACCTGCGCCGGCTGGCCCACATCGCCACGCTGCTCGCCGATTCCGGACAGGTCGTGCTGGTGCCGGCGATCAGCCCGCTCGAGGAGCACCGGCAGTTGGCCCGCCAGATCCACGCCGAAGCCGGGTTCGAGTTCTTCGAGGTGTTCTGCGACACCCCGCTGGAGGACTGCGAGCGGCGCGACCCCAAGGGTTTGTACGCCAAGGCGCGCGCCGGGCTGATCACCCACTTCACCGGCATCGACAGCCCTTATCAGCGGCCCAAGAACCCCGATCTGCGACTCACCCCCGAGCACAGTCTCGACGAGTTGGCGCAGATGGTCATCGACCTGCTCGGTGAGCGGGTGTGAACGATCACGAGCTGGCCGCCGGGTTGGCCGCCCGGGCCGGAGACCTGCTCCTGACGGTGCGCACCGAGTTGGCCGACGCTGCCGCATCGGAACGAAAAGACGCGGGCGACAAACGGTCCCACGACTTCCTGATGGCGGAACTGGCGCGGCTGCGTTCTGGTGACGCGGTGCTGTCCGAGGAGGGCGCCGACGATCCGGCCCGGCTGACCAGCGACCGGGTGTGGATCGTCGACCCACTCGACGGCACCCGGGAGTTCTCCGAACCGGGTCGCGACGACTGGGCCGTGCACGTCGCCCTGTGGGCCGGCGGGACACTGGCCGCCGGGGCGGTGGCGTTACCCGCCCAGGGCGTGACCCTGGCGACCCCGGACGTCTCCGCACCACCACCGGCGCCGGCGCAGCCGCGGATCGTGGTGTCGCGCACCCGCCCTCCCGCGCTGGCGCTGACGGTGCGCGACGCGCTGAACGGCACCCTGGTCGAGATGGGTTCTGCCGGCGCGAAGGTGGCCGCGGTGGTGCAGGGCCGCGCCGATGTCTACGTGCACGCCGGCGGACAGTATGAGTGGGACAACGCCGCACCGGCCGCGGTGGCCGTCGCGGCCGGGTTGCACACTTCGCGTATCGACGGCTCGCCGCTGCGCTACAACAACCCCGACCCCCGGCTGCCCGACATCCTGGTGTGCCGCCCCGAGCTTGCCGACGCCGTGCTATCTGCGATTTCGGCGTGCTGACGGTCGCTCAGCGACGGTAGCCACGCCGAAACCGCTGCCGACGGATGCGACAATCCGCACATGCGGATGTCGGCGAAGGCGGAGTACGCGGTGCGCGCGATGGTGCAACTGGCGGCCGCCGACGAGGGCGTGATCGTCAAGACCGACGATCTGGCCAAGGCGCAGGGCATCCCCGCGCAGTTTCTCGTCGACATCCTCGCCGAACTGCGCACCGCCCGGTTGGTCCGCAGTCACCGCGGCCGCGACGGGGGATATTCGCTGGCCCGCCCGCCGGACCAGATCAGCATCGCCGACGTGCTGCGCTGCATCGACGGGCCGCTGGCCAGCGTCCGCGACATGGGGCTGGGTGACCTGCCCTATTCCGGGCCGACCGCCGCCCTCACCGACGTGTGGCGGGCACTGCGCGCGAGCATGCGCTGGGTGCTCGAGCAGACCAGCCTGGCCGACGTCGCCGCCGGTGAGCTGCCCTACCACGTCCGGCAGCTGGCCGCCGACTATCAGCGCCAGGAACGCCAGCGCGGCCACACGGTGCCCTGAACCGTGCCGCGACGGTCAACCCTCGGCCGCGGGACCGCTCAGAAGTTGTTGCAGGTGTCAGCCACCTGGATCATCGACCCGAAGTACTCCTGGCCGGCCGAGGTGGCCATCGCCTGCCGCGCGAGCTGCTGACGCCGCTGGGTCGGCGCGGCGATGAACTGGCTGACCATCCGCTGGGCGAGGGGAGCCTGTGCGAACTCCTCGGCCAGCGCGGGTGAGTGCGCGTTCAGCGCCGCCACCACCTGGTTGTAGCTGCACGTCGTATTGATCAACCGGTCCATGCCGGGTTGCGCGGCGGCGACACCACCACCCGTGCTCAGCGCCAGCGCCGCGGCGCCGACAGCAACGGTGATCCTCGTGGGTGACAGCCTCATCTCGTTCACCTTTCCCCCCGAACAGCTGGACTGAGGCTAACAGTCGGCGGTGCGGCGGCGTACATGTTTCACCAGACGGGTGCAGGATGAGGTCATGACCACGGTCGAGACCCTGGCCGGACCCCGGGTCCGGTTGCGTCCACCCCGCACGGACGACGCCGACGCGCTGTTCAGCCGGGTGTGCAGCGACCCGCAGGTGGCGCGTTTCGTGTCCTGGCGCCCGCACGTCGATGTCAGGGAGACCCGCCGCGTCATCGACACCATCTTCAACGCGAATGCCAGGGCCGGTTCGAAGGCCGATTCAGGTGCCGACACCGACCGCACCTGGGTGATGGACCTGACCGGGGTCGGCGTGGTCGGTCTCTGCGGATGGCGGCGCCCGGAACCCCATGCGGTGGAATTCGGCTACTGCCTCGGCCGGCGGTGGTGGGGCCGGGGCCTTGCCTCCGAGGCGTTGTCGCTGCTGATCGACGCCGTCAGCCGCGATGAGCGGGTGTACCGGTTGTGGGCGGTGTGCCACGTCGACAACGCGGCGTCGGCGGCGGTGCTGCGCCGCTGCGGACTGACGCTGGAGGGCCGGCTGGCCCGGTACGCCGTATTGCCCAACCTCGGCAGCGAGCCGCAGGACGTGCTGCTGTTTGCCAAGGCGGTGCGGTGATGACGGATTCCCCAACCCGTTCGAGTGGCACCGGCCCGCTTTCCGGGGCCCGCTCGGGTTCGGGCGCCCGCTTCGACCTGCGCGACCTGCGCCACCCGGTCGTCGTCGCCCCGATGGCGGGCGGACCGTCCACTCCCGAGCTGGCCGCCGCGGGCAGCGGGACCGGCGGGCTCGGATTCCTCGCGGCCGGATACCTGAGCGCCACCACCCTCGCCGACCGGATCATCGCCGCCCGCCGGTTGACCACCGGCCCGATCGGGGTCAATCTCTTCACCCCACAACCGGATACCGCGTTCACCGCCGAGTTGGAGCGGTACGCACTGCACCTCGCCGGTGAGGCCGAACGGTACGGTGTGGCGCTCGGCGAACCGCGCTTCGATGACGACGACTGGGCGGCGAAACTCGACGTGGTGGCCGACCTGCGGCCCGAGGTGGTGTCGTTCACCTTCGGCCTGCCCTCGGCCCATGAATGTGCCCGGCTGCGCGACGTCGGCATCACCACCATCGCGACGGTCACGACGGTGGCCGAGGCCGAAGCGGCCGAGGCCTGCGGGGTGGACGCGGTGGTGGCCCAGGCCGCCGCGGCCGGAGGACATCGCGGCACCTTCGATCCGACGGTGCTGCCGGCCGATCAGCCGCTGCTGGACCTGGTGGCGGCGGTGAGCGCGCGGCTGTCCATCCCGGTGGTCGCCGCCGGCGGGTTGGTCACCGCGGCCGGGGTGGCCGGGGCGATCTCCGCCGGGGCGGTGGCGGTGCAGGCGGGCACCGCGTTCCTGCTGGCCGACGAAGCCGGTACCGGCCCGACGCAGCGGGCGGCGCTGCGGGATCCGCAGTTCACCGAAACGGCGCTCACCCGCGCGTTCTCCGGCCGCTACGCCCGCGGGTTGCGCAACCGGTTCATCGACGAACACGAGGACGCCGCGCCGTTCGGTTATCCGCAGGTGCACCATCTGACCAGTCCCGTGCGGGCGGCCGCGGCGCGGGCCGGGGACCCGCACGGCACCAATGTGTGGGCGGGCACCGGCTACCGGTCGATCACCGCCGGCCCCGCCGCCGACATCCTCACCGGCCTGGCCGCGGAGTTGCCGGCGCGGTCGTGACCGCGCCCCGCCCGGCTTCAGCCGGACTGTTCGATAAGCACATTGCCCTCATCGGCGCGGGCCGTCACCTCCGCGGTCGCCGCGGTGGGCGAGGTGGTCTCGGGGACCCGCACCCGCGTCGATCCGCCGGCCTGCGCGTGCACCAGATATGGGCCGCTGCCGGGCAGGCCCAGCACCACCGCACCCCGTCGGGTGGTGGCGTGCACGGTGCGGGGCGGGGCGTCGCGGAATTCGACGTCGATCTCGCCCTCGCCGGTGGTGGCCCGGAACGACTCGGTGACCGAGATCGCCTGGCGGGCTTTGACTCCGCCGTTCTGGCTGTGCACCTCGATGCGGCGGGCGTCGCCGCTGAGGATGATCCGGCCGTGCCTGGTGCCGGCGGTCAGCTCGTCGAGGTCGGTCTGGGCCAGCAGCACCCCGGCCTGTTGGCGGGTGGTGAGGTGCAGGCGGCGGGCCTGATCAGGCGGCAGGGTGACGGTGACCTCCGCGGCGCGGCCCCACCGGTTCACGCGGGACGGGTTGCCGTCGATGCGGATCTCGGTGTCGGCGCCGGCGGTGGTGACCAGGAGCCGGTGGTCACCGCCGCGGAAGGAGTTCACCAGCCGCAGTTCGGCGACCGGTGTGCGGGTCTCCCAGTCCGAGGTGATCCGCAACATGGCCGGGATATCTCCGGTGTCGATGGTCAGGGTGCGCATCTCGGCGGGCAGATCCTGTTCGTCGGCCACCACCCGCACCGTGCTGACCCCCCATGCCAGCACCCCGAGTCCCACGAGTGTGCCGAGCAGCAGGACCGCCGCGGCGACGACGAGCACCACCCGCAGCGCGGTGCGGCTGCCCGGTGACAGCGCCGGCGGCGGTGGGGGAGTGAGGGTAGTCATGACTTGCCTTTCGCTGCTTCCGAGTTCGGGGCTTCAGGATTCGGGCTTCAGGATTCGAGATAGCGCAGCACCGCCAGAACGCGGCGGTTCTCGCTCTCATCGGGTTCCAGGCCCAATTTGGTGAAGATGGACGCGATGTGTTTCTCCGCCGAGCCGATCGAGATGTGCAGCGCACCGGCGATCGCCGAATTGGTCTTGCCCTCGGCCATCAGCCGCAGCACGTCGTGTTCTCGGGCGGTAAGCTCATCGAGAGCGCTGCGCCGGTGTGAACGCACCAAGATCTGTGACACCACCTCCGGGTCGAGCACCGTGCCGCCGCCCCCGACCACCTCGACGGCATCGAGGAAGGCCGGCACGTCGGCCACCCGGTCCTTGAGCAGATACCCGAAACCTTTTGTGTCCGAGGCGATCAGGTCTGCAGCGTAGCGTTCCTCGACATAGTGGGACAGCACCAGCACCGGGGACTCCGGATTCTGGCTGCGCAGCAGCGCGGCCGCCCGGATGCCCTCGTCGGTGAACGTGGGGGGCATCCGCACATCGACGATGGCCAGGTCCGGCCGCAGTTCGTTGACCAACCGCAGCAGGTCGGTGGCGTCGGGGACGCCCGCCACCACCTCGTGACCCGCGTCGGTGAGGATGCGCTCGATGCCGGCCCGCAGCAGCGCGGAGTCCTCGGCGATCACGATCCGCATGGCAGCACCGCCGTGACGATGGTGGGACCGGTGGGCGGACTGGACACGGTGAACGTGCCGTGCGCGGCGCGGACCCGTTCGGCCAGTCCGCGCAGCCCGGTGGCGTTGTCCCGGTCGGAGATCTGTGCCGAGCCGCAGCCGTCGTCGAACACCGACACCTGCAGGGTGTTGTCTGTCTCGTTCAACCGCACGGTGACCACCGCCTGGCTGGCCTGGGCGTGTTTGACGACGTTGGTCAACGCCTCGGCGACGACGAAGTAGGCGACCGACTCCACCTCCTCCGGCAGCCGTCGGGGCAGGTGCAGGTTCAGAGTGGTCGGCACACCGGAGGTTTCGGCGCGCTGTACGACCGCGGACAGCGCCGCGTCCAGACCGCGGTCGGTGAGGATGGTCGGGGCGATTCCGCGGACCACGTCACGCAGTTCGGCCAGCGCGCTTTTGGCGTCCCCGTGGGCCTCGGCGATCAGCTTCTTCGCCGCGGGCAGGTCGGTGTCGAGTTTGGTCTGCGCCAGCCCGATGGTCATGGCCAGCGACACGAGCCGCGGCTGCACGCTGTCGTGCAGATCGCGTTCGATGCGGTGCCGTTCGGTCTGGGCTGAGGACACCGCGCCCGCCCGGGCGTCGGACAACGCGCTGACCTGGTGTTGCAGCGCCTCGGTCGACGACGGCGGCAGCAGCCAGCGGTCGATGCGGGCGTCCACCGCCGGGGCGAAGAACAGGATCGCCGCGGCGGCGGCGACCGCGATGACCGCCAGCACCACCGCCAGCGCCGGGGGCAGGAAGGTCAGGCCGGCGTTGTCGTCGCTGTTGCGCACGGCGATGGCGCCGGCGGGGCCGAGGAATGCGAACGCCAGCAGGGCGAACGCGACGCCGACGGCCAGCATGTCGTAGCTCATCCGCAGATAGTGGTGGGCCGCGGCCTTCCAGAACCGGGCGCTGCTGATGTCCAGCCACAGCTGATGCGCCCACCGTTGGAAACCCGTGTGCGGCGAGAGCCGGCGCGGCGGGATCGGGATGCCCATGCCGAACACCGCCTCGCTGCGGACCCGCTCGACCCATTCCACGCCGCGGATGAGATAGATGAACACCACGCCGGCCAGCAGGAAGCCGATCACTGACGGGATCGAGCTGATGCCGACGATCAAGATGGTCAGGGGAATCCAGAACCACACCAGGGCTATCGCGGCGCCGGTGACCATCGACGCCGTGGGCACCACACCGAGGCGGGCGGTGCGCGTGGATGCCGGTGCGGGTGCGGTTTCCGCGGTGACTGCAACCATGCTTTCAACCTAGGGATCGACGGCGGTGCGCGACACGCTGATTCCCGGAGACCCCCACGGGGGTTAACCCCCACCCGCCCGCCACACCTGTGCGAGCGACCGTAGTAAGAGAGCTATGCGGCGTGTTGGTGATGAAAGTGGCGACGCCCTCCTGATGTCGTTGACGGGTTCGAGTCCCAATGACATGGAGGAGGGCGTCGTGTCCAAGGGTAGTGGTCTGTCGCGTGGTGACAAGCGCCGTAATGCCAAGTTGGCCGAGCTGCGGCGGCTGGTGCCGGCCGATCATGTGATCGTCGGTATTGAAGTACCCCAGGTTTTGTTCCTAGTTGGTTGCGAGGGCCGGGGTTGGCTGGCTCGCGGGGTGTGAGGTGCCGGTGAGGGCGGCCTCGTACTCGGCTGGTGGGACGTAGCCGAGGGCTTCGTGCA
>Ga0310822_100236_pt1 | contig 35653 bp, 30 predicted proteins | sample P4_ome_2_FD_201313 | JGI IMG/M metagenome (GOLD analysis project Ga0310822, IMG submission 201313) | Sorghum-adapted microbial communities from Joint BioEnergy Institute, Emeryville, California, United States - P4_Day56_Rep2 | ecosystem: Engineered > Bioreactor > SSF (Solid state fermentation) >... | reverse complement strand
CCATTGGAACGGTCGCCATTTGCACGATTTTCGCTGCCATGGCCGGTATTTCGGGAGCGGCGACCATTTCCATGGGGCTTCTGGCGCTCCCCGCAATGCTTGCTCGGAATTACCACAAGGGGATTGCGCTCGGTTGTATCGCTGCGGGCGGTTCGCTTGGCATTCTTATTCCGCCGAGCGTCACGATGATCATTTACGGGTTGGTCGCCGGTACCTCGATCGGCAAGCTTTATGCTGGCGGTATTCTCCCGGGCCTGCTCATCGCTGTTCTTTTTGCCATCTACATTTATGTACGCGGCCTGCTTCAGCCGGAAATGGTGGGTGGCTCAGCGGTTGAGCGCTTTACCTGGCGCGAAAAGCTCGTCGCGAGCAAAGGGCTCATCCTTCCGGTGCTGCTTGTCATTGGTGTGCTGGGCTCCATGCTCACCGGGTTTGCCAGTGTTTCCGAGGCCGCTGCAGTGGGCGCCCTGGGCGCGATTATCGCTGCCGGCGTGCGACGCAAGCTCAACTGGAAGGTGGTCCGTGAGGCCTGTGATGAGACGCTTCTCCTCAGTTGTCTCATCTTCTGGATCATCATTGGCGCGTCCGCCTTGTCGACCTTCTACACGGCGATGGGAGCTGCGCGTCTGATCGAGGGGATGGTTCTTGGCCTCGAGGTGAACCGCTACGTCATTCTCGTGGGGATGATGGTCATTTTGCTGCTGCTCGGGATGGTGCTGGATACAGTTGGGATTATTATGATCACTGTCCCGGTATTCGTTCCAATTATTCTGAAATTGGGCTTCGATCCAGTCTGGTTCGGCATCTTGTTTATTATCAATATGGAAATAGGTTTTCTGACACCGCCGTTTGGATACAACCTTTTTTATCTGAAGGGTGTTGTTCCTCCGAATGTTTCACTCGGGGACATCTATAAGTCGGTCACGCCGTTTATTTTGCTGATGATCGTGGCGATCGGTATTTGTATCGCGTTCCCCGAGATCGTCCTGGTTCTGCCGAAAGCACTGTTTTAGAACTCACCTTTGAGTGGTCTGCAGGGCTCGCGCGAACTGGTCGGCTGCTTCCTTGAGGCCGTCAATGTAGAACGCCACGGGGTGTTGCAGCAGTCGGCTACAGGGACCTGTCACACCCACGCTGAACAGCACGCCCGCGTTCGGCAGATGGACCGGCACCGCGTAGGCCATGACGTGTTCGTCGATCTCGCGGTCGCAAATCGCGTAGCCGCGTTTCCGCGTCTTTTTCAGTTCGGCGAGAAACACGGAAACATCGGTGTTCGTATATGGTGTAAACCGCGGCAATGGCTCGCGAATGTAACGCATCACCTCTTTTTCAGGCTGAAAAGCAATAATTGCTTTCGCAGAAGCGGCGGCGTGAATCGGCAGGTCGGACCCCGGATAGACATGCAGACGATAGCCCTGGTCCGGCGTCGCGCGTGCGACAGTGCGCACATCGGTGCGCCCCAAACGTACAATGTAGCAGGTCTCTTTCAAGCGACTGGCCGCGGCGTCGCAGGCCATCTGCGCATAGCGAACGAGGCTGTCGGGTTCAAACCCGAGGTAAAGCACGCGCCAAATGCGCGGGCCTATGCGGAATTGCTTCTGTCGCCGATCTTCGGCGACAAGCGCGCCGGAATCGAGCAAGACACGCGTCAGCCGGTGAACGGTCGGTTTGGGCAGATCCGCAATCTTAGCGATATCCGTCAGCGTCAGCCCGTCGTGCGCCGCCGCCACAATCTCGATGATGCTCAAATAGCGTTCAAACGGGCTTTTGCGCTCGTCGTCCTGCAGATCTTTTTTCGGCATTTGTCCTTTCGCCCAACGACATAGGACGCCCGAGTCCGTTGACAAACAGACCGGCTCTGCGTCTATTATCGAAAATCAGAATAGAGTTTCAATAATCGAAACTCAAGTCTTTGATGCAATGCTATTCGGAAGTCGCGGACTCGGAGGCGAGAGTGAGCAACATCAGCATCGGCGTTGATGTCGGAGGAACCTTTACCGACTTTCTCATGATCGACACGGAGCGCCGCGAATTCCGGGTCGCCAAGGTTCCGACAACCGTCGACGATCGCGCCCGCGGCTTCATGCAGGGGCTGGCCGAGCTCGGAGTGGATTTCGAGGCCATCGACTGGCTGGTTCACGGCACGACGGCAGGTACTAACGCCGTTCTCGAGCGCAAGGGCGCGCGTTGCGGTCTGATTACCACTCGCGGCTTTCGGGACGTACTTGAACTTGGCCGTCGCACGCGGCCCTACGCTTACGGTCTTTCGGGTACCTTCGAGGCGCTCATTCCGCGCGAGCTGCGTCTCGAGGTGCGCGAGCGTATGGATGCCGCCGGACGGGTCGTAGAGCCGCTGAACGAAGATGACGTCCGTGCGGCGGTGAAAAAGCTGCTGGAAATGGATGTCGAGTCCGTCGTCATTCATTTCCTGCACTCTTACGCAAACGACACCCACGAAAAGCGTTGCGCTGAAATTGTCCGCAGTCTGTGGCCGAACAAGAATGTCGTTGCCGGCCATGAAATCATCCGTGAAATGCGGGAATTTGAGCGTGGCTCCACGGCCGCCATTCACGGCGCTATTCGGCCGATTGTGGCGCGCTATATCGAGCGCGTCGCCGACGAGCTCGCCAAGAAGGGTTTCCGCAAAGAATTGCTGGTGATGCAGGCCAACGGCGGCATGATGGCTGCCTCCGTGGTTGGCGAGCACGCGGTGCATACCGTGATGTCGGGGCCGGCAGGCGGTGTGCTGGCGGCCTCTGCAATCGCCAAGGCGGCTGGCTTCCCCAATATCATCACTGGCGACATGGGCGGGACCAGCTACGACGTAGCCGTGATCGTCAACGGAGAGCCGGTTATCACCGCTGAAAAGGATCTCGCCTACGGTGTGCCCCTCCGCATCCCGATGATCGACATGAGCACGGTCGGTGCGGGCGGTGGCAGCATTGCGCGCATCGACGCCGCAGGCATGTTGCGCGTCGGGCCGGAGAGCGCTGGCTCATTTCCGGGACCGATCGGCTATGGTCGCGGGGGCACAGAGCCAACGATTACGGATGCCAATCTTTTGCTAGGGCGCATCAACCCGACGTCTATCACCGGCTCGGACGCGCCGGCACCGCTCGACAAAATTGCGTCCATTCTCGAGGAAAAAATCGGTCGGCATCTCGGCCTTGATGTCGTCGCGAGCGCAGCCGCAATTCTCGACATTGCCGTAAATGAGCTCGCCGGTGCAATCCGTCTGATTTCCATTGAAAAAGGGCATAATCCGCGTGATTTTGCGCTGATGCCTTTCGGTGGCGCTGGACCTTTGCATGCGGTGGCGATTGCGCGCGAGCTGGGCATTCCCCACGTGCTAGTACCTCGTTTCCCGGGATTGACCTCTGCTCTCGGCTGCATCCTGGCCGACGTGCGGCACGATTTCGTGCAGACGGTGAACTTGCCGCTCGCCTCGCTCGATCCGAAGGAGATCGACAGTATTTTCGCGCGGCAGGTTGAAGAGGGGCGTGCGCTTCTTGCCCGCGAGAAAGTCGAGGTAAAGGAAATCGTCACTCGGCACGAGGCGGACCTTCTTTACCGCGGGCAATCGCACGTCATCCGCCTTCCCGTGGAAAGCCCAGGCTTTGATCCGCAAAAGGTCGGTGAGCGATTTGCCCAGCATTACATCGACAGGTTTGGAATTTCGCTCGCAGAGATGTCACCTATGCTGGTGAACGTCCGTACGACCGTCATTGGAGTGCGTGAGCGTATCGATCTGTCGTTGTTCCGCCCACAAGTCACGACCGACGTAAACGAGGCGCGTACTGGAAGGCGCAAGGTCTATTTCAACGGCGAGTGGGTTGAAACTGACATCTATCGCCGTGATCTTCTCCCGGCGGGAGCGCAGTTCGAGGGGCCTGCCATCGTCGAACAGATGGATGCAACGCTGGTCGTCGACCCCGGCGCGCGCTGCCGCGTCGACGACTTTGGCAATATCCTCATCGAGGTGAACGGCTTCAACGCTGCAGGTTGAGGGCTGAAGGGAAACGAAAATGGCAATGGATCCCGTACTTCTGACCGTCATCGAAAAGGGCCTGCAGCAGGTCTGCACCGAAATGGACCTCGTCCATGAGAAGACGGCATTTTCTCCCGTCATTTCGGAAGCATTTGACCGTTCAAACGGCATTTACGCGCTCGAAGATGGCTCGATGATTGCCCAGGGCGAGCTCGCCCTGCCGATTTTCATCGGTGTCATGCAGGAGACGACGCGCTCGGTCATCCAGGCGCGCAATGACCTGGACGACGGCGACGTCATCCTTGTCAACGATCCTTATTTCGGCGGCACGCACCTCATGGACGTGAAAATGGTGCGGCCGTTTTATTATCGTGGTGAGCACTGGTGCTATCTCTCGAACACAGGACACTGGCCGGACACGGGCGGCATGGTGCCTGGCGGTTTCAACAGTACGGCAACGGAAATTCATCAGGAAGGCCTGCGCATTCCGCCGGTTAAGCTTTGCCGGCGCGGGGAAATCGACAAGGAGATTTTGAGCCTTGTGCTCGCCAACATCCGCGTAGCAGACGAGCGGATTGGCGACATCAAGGCCCATCTCGGCGCGTTGGAAGCCGGCGCACGGCGGTTGACGGCATTGCTCGACCGCTACGGAAAGGAAACAGTTGAGGAGGCCATCGCGGAGTTGCGCCGCCGTTCCGAGAAAATGATGCGCGCACATATCGAGACTATTCCGGACGGCACATATTCTAGCGTTGCCTATCTGGATAGCGACGGCGTGGTGAATGAGCCGCTCGAGGTTCGTCTTGAGGTGACCGTCAAAGGTTCGGACATCACCTTCGACTTTTCGAAGTCGAGCCCCCCATGCGCCGGGCCGCTCAATTCCGTCTGGGCGACGACGCTTTCGGCCGTGTACGGCGCGATGAAGCACATCTTCCCGGATGTGCCGATGAATTCGGGTTGCTTCGCGCCAATACACGTGAAAGAGCCGCGTGGAACCTTCCTGTACGCCGAATATCCGCGCCCCGTGGCCGGCTGCGCTGCCGAGGTTTCGCAGCGGATCATGGAAGCCGTGTTCCTCGCGCTCGCCGAGGCCATTCCGGATCGATTGTTCGCTGCGCCCGCCGGCACGAGCGGAAACATCAGCATCGGCGGCTATGATCCAGAAGAGAAGCGCCATTACATCATGTATTACTTCTCCGGCGGCGGTTACGGCGGTTGGTGGAGGGGTGACGGCATCAGTAACGGCTGCTCCACGATCGGCATTTCGAAATCGCAGCCGGTTGAAATTCTCGAGCAGCGTTATCCGATAATCTTCGACGAATTCTCACTGCGCGAAGGCTCTGGTGGCGCCGGGAAGTATCGCGGCGGTTTCGGTGTCCGCTATCGGGCGCGTATCCTGCGGGGTGAGGGCAAAGCCTCTTTCCTTATGGAGCATGGGCGGTTCGGGCCGCCGGGTATACTCGGCGGCAAACCGGGAGCACCGAACGTCATCAGGATTTGCCAGGGCGGCAAAATCGTGCAGCCCGAGCATATCTCGAAGGGCGAGGGCTTCGTGCTGAAGCCGGGCGACTGGATCGAGGTCGAGACGCCTGGCGGTGGCGGCTATGGAGACCCAGCAGAGCGCGATCCTGTGCTCATCGAGCGCGACCGGATTCGGGGATACTATCCCGATCCGTCGAACCCGCCGGCTGCGGATCAGACTTGAGAGCTATGCAGTTCTCGGGAAAGCATACGTTGCAGGAGCCGGCGAGCTTCGATATCGGAAGAAGCAGGGCATCGCAGTGGTTAGGGCAAGCCCATCATGATCAATAAGCAAGTCGCGAGCGTTGCTGAGGCTGTAGCCGATATTCGGGACGGCTCAACCGTGATGATCAGCGGCTTCGGGGAGGCGGGAAGCCCGATCGAGCTCATTCATGCTCTCATCGACCAGGGCGCTCGCGACCTCGTCGTCATCAATAACAACGCTGGAAACGGCTTCGTTGGCCTTGCCGCGCTGATCGCCGCCGGGCGGGTCCGCAAGGTGATCTGCTCTTACCCACGCTCCTCGAACTCCGAGGTCTTCCAGCAACTCTACAAGGAGGGGCGCATCGAGCTCGAGCTGGTGCCGCAGGGGACGCTCGCGGAGCGCATTCGGGCCGGCGGCGCCGGCATCCCGGCATTCTATACGCCGACTGCGGCCGGCACGCCGCTGGCGGAGGGCAAGGAGGTACGGGAGTTCAACGGGCGGCCGCACGTTCTGGAATATGGGCTGACCGCTGATTTTGCGCTGGTGAAAGCCGAACGCGGAGATCGGCTCGGCAATCTGGTCTACAACAAGACGGCACGGAATTTTGGGCCGATCATGTGCATGGCGGCGAAGACGACGATCGTGCAGGTCCGTCATTTCGTTGCCGCCGGCGAAATCGACCCTGAAGTGGTCGTGACCCCCGGCATCTTCGTCGACCGTGTCGTTCACGTTCCGAACCCGGCTCAGGAGTCGAAGCTGGTGGCGGAGGGAGTGCGCTATCCATGAGCACGAAAACCGAAGCGTTGGGCCTCTCCCGGGAGGCGATGGCGTGGCGGGCTGCGCAGGACATTCCCGATGGCGCCCATGTGAACCTTGGCATCGGCATTCCTGAGATGGTGGCGCGTTTCGTGCCCGAGGGGCGCGAGGTTATCTATCACTCCGAGAACGGCGTACTGGGCTTCGGGCCACCGCCCAAGCCCGGCGAGGAAGATCCCGAGCTGATCAACGCCGGTAAGAAGCCGATCACGCTGCTGCCCGGCGCCTGCTTCTTCCATCACGCTGACAGCTTCGCCATGATCCGCGGCGGGCATCTCGACATTTCGATCCTGGGTGCCTTGCAGGTCGCGGCCAACGGTGACTTGGCGAACTGGTCGACGGGCGAAGGTGGCGTGCCCGCAGTGGGTGGCGCGATGGATCTCGTCGCGGGCGTAAAGCAGGTTTTCATCATAACCGAGCACACGACGCGGAAGGGCGAGCCGAAACTGCTGAAGCGGTGCACCTATCCGCTCACGGGCGCAGGCGTTGTTTCCCGCGTCTTCACCAACTACGGCGTGTTCGACGTGACTGACGGGCGCTTCATCATGCGCGAGATTGCTGCGGGTTTGGACGTCGAGACGGTCCGCGCAGCGACAGAAGGGCCGCTGGACATCGACCCCAATCTGAAAACGATAGAGTCTCCAGCACTCGGCTAGTCTGCCCGGCCAATTTCGAAGGTCTCCCAGGAGCGCAATGACCCTCAGCAATCATCGGTTGGAGCAGCTCGAGAAAGCGTTCTCGGGGCTCAAACAGGAATTCGCAAAACGTAATCCACTGAGCCTCAAGGCCTCTCAGGAGGCAGCGCGAGCCTTGCCCGGAGGTAACACGCGCTCCGTTCTCTTCTATGAGCCGTTCCCGCTCACGATGGTTTCGGGCCAGGGCGCCGAGGTGCGGGACCTCGATGGGCACACCTACATCGACTTTGTGGGCGAATTTTCCGCCGGCCTTTACGGGCATTCCGATCCGATTATCAAGCAGGCGATTATCGAGGCGCTCGAGTGCGGCATCGTTTTGGCAGCGCCGAATGTTCTCGAGGCCCGGCTTGCGGAGGCCGTTCAGGCGCGCTTCCCGAGCATGGAACGGCTACGTTTTTGTAATTCGGGAACCGAGGCCAATATTCTGGCGCTTGTAACCGCGCGCCAGGTTACTGGGCGGTCCAAGATCCTCGTATTCGACGGCGCCTATCACGGTGGCGTGCTGGTTTTTTCCAAGGGCGGCAATCCAATCAACATTCCTTTCGACTACGTCATCGCGCCTTACAACGATTATGAGGCGACGCGCAGCCTGATCCAGGCGCACAAGGACGATCTCGCCTGCGTCATCGTCGAGCCGATCCTCGGAGCGGCCGGTAACATTCCGGCGGAAAGAAGCTTCCTTGAAATGCTGCGTGAGGAGACGGCGAAGGTTGGTGCTCTTCTCATTTTCGATGAGGTAAAGACCTCACGTTGCGGAGCGGGCGGCATTCAGGGGCAGATCGGATTGACGCCGGATCTGACGACCCTCGGGAAATATCTCGGAGGCGGGCTGTCCTCCGGCGCATTCGGTGGCCGGGCTGACATCATGGACCGATTTGATCCGCACCGCCCCGACGCTTTCCGACACGCGGGCACCTTCAACAACAATGTCTGTTCGATGGCGGCAGGTCTCGCCGGCTTGACGCGCGTATTCACGCCGGAGCGGGCCGACGCATTCCTCGTGGAGTGTGAAGCCTTCCGTGTTCGGTTGAACGATGAAATGGTCGCGCGCAAGGTGCCTCTGCGCTTCACCGGCCAGGGCTCGCTGTTCACCATGCATCTTTCACCGAACGGAATTCGGACGGCGGCAGACGTCACGCCCACGAGCCGGCGCGTTGGGCAGTTTTTCCATATGTATGCGCTGCTCAACGGTGTAGCGATTGCCAGTCGAGGGGACTTCTACCAGTCCTTGCCGATGACGGATGCGCACCGGCAGACGCTCAGAAACGTGCTCGTATCGTTCGTCGACGAATACGCGGAGCTTCTCAAGGCGCTGGTAGATCAGGAAATTCGGGCGGCTGCCTAAGTATCAGGTACCACAGATCAGTCGCGCCGCAGTAGTCGCGTCGCAATGGGGTAGAGACCCTCCTCACCGCGGATCCAGACACTCAAGCCGTCATTCCCGAAATAGGGGAGAAAAGCGTCATCGAGGACGTTCAGGCCCCCCGTATACGCGCCAAAGGCAGGAAGGATCAGGCGCAAACCATTACCGACGAAGCATGGCCGCCGGATTGACGTGCCGTGGATGGAAATGCGCGCGGCGGGGTGCATGTGGCCCGCGATCTCGTGCGTGATGCCGCCGGGCCGTGGCTCATGCCGCAACTTGATCCCGCCAAGATCAAACTCCTCGAAACGCTGGCCACCGAATTCCTCCGGGATCGAAGGATCATGGTTGCCCGTGATCCAGATCCAGCGCCGATCCTCCTGAATAATTTTCAGGATCTGCAAATCCTCATCGCAAAGGCGTTCAGCCGCGCCGCCATCATGGAAGCTGTCACCCAAAGCGATGACGGTTTCAGATTCGAGACGGTCGATGACCTCGGCCAGGCGGAGCAACGTCTGGCGTGTATCGTAAGGCGGCAGAAACGTACCGCGACTGGCGTGGGCGGAGCCCTTTTCCAAATGCAGATCGGCGACGATGAGCGTTTTTTCGACTGGCCAGTAAAGCGCCCCCGACTGGTCCGCCAGGAATGACTTGCCACACAGCGTAATCGGCTGCGTCATAAACTCACCGAGATCGAAACGCTCCGGCTTCAGCCCCAACATCAACCCTCTTCTCCAACCGCCTCCGCAATGAGGGCTTCCGCAGCATCTCGCAGCAACCCCTCGCGCGCCGCACCGTGAACCGGCTCTCGCCCGATCTCGAGCAGGATGGGCACGGCGAGCGGCGAAACACTCGACAACGATTGATGCCTGATTCGTCCTTTTATGCGGCGAAGGAAATCGCCGAGGCGTGCGACATCCAGCAAGCCCGTTGCGGCGTCGGCCCATGCGGCTTCGAGCAGAATGTGGTTGGGGTCATGTCGCCGTAGCACGTCGTAGATGAGATCGGCGGAAAACGTAATCTGCCGGCCTGTTTTTTCGCGACCTGGATGGCGGCGTTCGATGAGGCCGGCGATAACCGCACACATGCGGAACGTGCGCTTCATCAGGTTCGATTCCGCAAGCCACGCTTCGAGGTCGTCGCCCAGCATGTCCTCGTCGAAGAGGTTCGCGAGGTTAAGTGTGCCTTGCGCAATGAGAGCTGAAAGGTCGGCCGCGGTCCAGACAGCAAGTCCGTAATCGTTGGCAACGAAGCCCAGCGGTCTGGCTCGGGCCCGCTCCAGCCTACGTGTCAGCAACATGCCAAGCGTCTGATGGGCAAGGCGACCTTCGAACGAGTAGATCACGAGGTGATGCCGCTTGCCGTGTGGGAAGGTCTCGACCAGCACTTCATCCGGCGACGGAATGACCGATCTTCTCTGTTGAATTTCAAGCCACTCAGCCACCGGCTCCGGCAAGCTGGCCCAGGATTTCGGGTCAGCCAGCATCGTGCGCACGCGCGAGGCAAGGTGTGTGGAAAGCGGAAACTTCCCGCCGGGATAGCTCGGGATTTTAGGTTCGTCGTCCGTGGCGCGTGAGACGAACACCTCTGTTTCGCGCAGGCCCTCGAATCTTACAACCTCGCCACCAAAGACGAACGTATCGCCAATGCTCAGCTCGGCGACGAACATCTCGTCGATTTCGCCAAGCACACGACCACCCATGAGCCTGGACGGATGGCCGGGCGGTCCGCGCTTGCGGCCCACCAAGCGCACGCGGAGCATCGGCGCATCGATAATTGTCCCGACGTTCATCCGGTACTGTTGTGCGAGGCGTGGATGTGCGAGGCGTAAGCGTCCATCGCCCGTGGGCTTGAGGCGAGCATAACGCTCGTAGGTGCGCAGCGCGTATCCGCCAGTTGCCACGAAGTCGACGACGCGATCGAAATCGCTGCGGCTGAGGTGGGCGTAGGGCTGCGCCGAGGTGATTTCGGAATACAGCTCCTCAGGGTTGAACGGCCCTGCCGCGGCCACACCCATGACATGCTGGGCAAGCACGTCCAACGCGCCCGTGCGCGTCAGCACCACGTCCTGCACGCCAGCCAGCGCTGCATCGCGTGCGGCCTGACATTCGAGCACCTCGAAGCGGTTCGATGGCACGAGCAGGGCCTTGGAGGGCTCATCGAGGCGGTGATTGGCGCGGCCAATGCGTTGAATAAGGCGGCTCGCGCCTTTGGGTGCGCCGACGTTGATGACAAGGTCCACATCACCCCAGTCGATGCCGAGATCGAGGGTGGAGGTCGCGACGACGGCTCGCAGACGGCCCGCAGCCATGGCCGCTTCGACCTTACGTCGCTGGGTGGCATCCAGCGACCCGTGGTGGAGCGCGATCGGCAGGTTGTCGTCGTTGATCCGCCAGAGCTCGTGGAACAACAGCTCGGCCTGCATGCGCGTGTTTACGAACAAAATCGACATGCGATGCGCCTTGATCGCGGCGTAGATGTCGTGAACCGCGTAGCGTGCGGTGTGCCCCGCCCATGGCAGAGGGTTTTCGCTTTCGAGAAGCCGGACATCCGGTTTGGCCCCGCCGCTCGTAACCACGAGATCGGCTAGGTAGATGGCGTGCTGCGGATCAGTTTGGCGCTGAAGAAACGCTCGCAACTCGGACGGTCGCGCGACCGTCGCCGACAGGCCGATCCGAATGGCGTCCGGGGCAATGGTGCCGAGACGGGCCAGGTCGAGCGCCAGCAAATCTCCGCGCTTCGAACCGACGAGCGCATGCAACTCGTCAAGCACAATCATTCGCAGATCTGCGAAAAGGTACGCCGAATCCGCGTAACTCAGGAGAAGCGCGAGCTGCTCGGGTGTGGTCAGAAGGAAGTCGGGAGGCCGGAAGCGCTGCCGTTGCCGCTTGCCCACTGAGGTGTCGCCCGTTCGGGTTTCGATGCGGACGGGCAGCTGCATCTCTTCGACTGGGGTAAGCAAATTGCGTGCGACGTCGACCGCAAGCGCCTTGAGCGGCGAAATGTAGAGGGTGTGGAGACCTGCGCCGCGACGGGGCAAGACGCCTGTTGTCAGCTCGACAAGGCTGGGAAGAAAGCCGGCAAGTGTCTTGCCCGCGCCGGTTGGGGCGATGAGAAGCGTGGACCGCCGCTCGCGCGCCTTCTCCAGCAGCGCGCGCTGATGCTCGCGCAACGTCCAGCCGCGCGAGGCAAACCAGCGAGCAAAAGGCTCTGGCAGCAATGGCTCGGCGCCGTGTCCGCCTGACACGGATGGGGCACCCGGACGCTTCCTACGCATTTCTCTTCGGGTCCAGTCTGCGGCTCCTCAGCGGTTCAGGTTCAGTCCCCGAGAGAACTATGCTAGAGGCAGCTTGCGCGCGAGGGCAGGGCGCTCCGCTGCAGCGCAACGGCTCACCACGAGGCTCCGGATCATGCAAGGCAATCAATTTTTTGGCGGCAACCCCGTCGGTGTCCTCATCCGGCTGGCACTGCTTTCAGTCGTGGTCGGGGTCGTCCTGTCGGCGCTCGATATCACGCCCTGGGATTTTCTCCACCGTCTCGACGTCATGGTGCGTCGGATCTTCGATCTGGGATTTGCCTCGCTGGAGTGGCTGCTGCAGTACTTCCTCATTGGCGCAGTAATCGTGTTCCCGATCTGGTTCATTGCACGTCTTATCGGCATGGCCCGCCGTTCCGACAAAAATTGATCAGGGCCGCCTGCGATCATGAGCGCCAATGTTTCCGAGGAGCGGCAGCCCCTCGCAAGTGCCAGGCCGATTGGTCACCGCGATGTGGTGACCATTGCTCTTCCCATCATGATCTCCAATGCGACGGTGCCGCTGATCGGCTTCGTCGATACGGTGGTGGTGGGGCAACTGGGTGAGGCCTATCTCATAGGCGGCGTGGCCGTCGGGGCGACCATCTTCAGCTATCTTTATTGGGTTTTCGGCTTTCTGCGGATGGGGACCACGGGCCTCACGGCGCAGGCCCTTGGGGCCCAGGATGGCGTCGAGATCGCGGCCAACCTTCATCGCGCGCTCCTGATCGCAGGCGCTGCCGGTCTGGCGATGATCGCTGGGCAAAGCCTCATAGCGCTCACCGCTTTCTACGTGATGGGCGCCTCGGAAGCCGTTGAGAAAGCAGCCTACACCTACTTCTCGATCCGCATCTGGGCGGCGCCTGCGGGCCTCATCAACTTTGCGCTGCTGGGCTGGTTTATCGGCATGGGGCGGGCCGGCCTCGCTTTTGTGATCCAGATATTCCTGAACGTCCTCAATATGCTGTTGGCCGTCCTGTTCGTCGTCGGCCTCGGACTCGGTGTCGCCGGCGTGGGAGCTGCCGCGCTCATCGCCGAATGGGCGGCAACGTTTCTTGGTCTCTATCTCACCTGGGCCATTCTCGCTCGGCGCGGCTACCGAGCAGATTTGAGGCAGGTACTGGACCTCGCGCGTTTGCGGCGCACGTTCCAGGTCAACACTGACATCATGATCCGAACAGCCCTGGCATTGACCGTAGTCGTCTTCTTTACGGCGCAGGGCGCACGATCGGGAGACGTGATCCTCGCCGCCAACGCCGTGCTCAATTCGATCACGATGGTGGCCATCTATTTGCTCGACGGCTTTGCGTTCGCCGCCGAAAGCCTCGTCGGTAGGGCGATTGGGGCGCGGGCGCAGCAGCGGTTCCGGGAGGCTGTTCGCCTGTCGACCATCTGGGCAGCGCTAACGGGCGCACTGCTCTCGCTCGTCATCTGGCTTGCAGGCCCCGCGATCATTGACTTCATGACCACCAGCGCGGACGTGCGCGTCGCGTCCCGCGAGTATCTGGTGTGGGCGGCGTTGCTGCCAATTGTCGGTGTCTGGTGTTATCAGCTCGATGGCATCTTCATTGGCGCGACGCGCACCGCCGACATGCGCAACATGATGTTGTTGAGCGTGCTGATCTTCTTTGCGGTCTGGGCGGTGCTGCAGCCGCTTTACGCCAATCACGGGCTGTGGGTGTCGATGCTCATCTTCAACGTCGTCCGCGCGGTGTCGCTGATGGCGCGCTTTTCGGCCTTGGAGCGAGCGGCATTCCATCCGCTCGCGCAGGCTCACTAGACGTCATCCATCGAGTGATTTTCGCGCCCATTCGTCGGCCCTACGCCCAACCAACGCCGTGTAACTGGGCGCGTTTGCACACGCGACGGCGGATACGAGGTGCTCCTTGATCTTCTCGATCAAGCCCGGGCCTTCGTAGACGAGCCCGGTATAGAGCTGAATCAGAGTCGCCCCGGCCTCGATCTTTGCCAGCGCAGCCTCAGGACTGTCGATACCACCGACGCCGATGAGCGGAATGCGACCGCCAGTGAGCTGATAAACGCGAGCGAGCATGACGGTCGAGCGGTGAAACAGCGGCCGCCCGGACAATCCTCCGGCCTGTTGCGCAATCGGTGTGTTGACTAACCCTGGCCGAGTGAGCGTGGTGTTCGAAACGGCAATGCCGTCGACGTTGTGCTTCAGCAATCGCTCGGTGATGGCGGGCAGGTCCTGTTCGGCGATGTCGGGCGCAATCTTCACAATGATCGGCACACGCCTGCCGCTGCTGCTCGAACGGTGCTCCCTTGCAGCCATTACGCGGCTGAGCAGGTCATCGAGCGCCGCCGGGGCTTGCAGATCCCGCAAGCCTGGTGTGTTGGGCGAGGAGATGTTCACGGCGAGGTAGCTCGCCACGTCGTAGAACCTTTCGATTCCCAGCACATAATCGGCCGTGCGGTCTGCGCTTTCCTTGTTCGCCCCGAGGTTGACGCCGACCACACCAACTCGCGCGCGCTGCTGCAGACGCTTGAGAACGACCTCATGGCCCGCGCTGTTGAAGCCGAGTCGATTGATGATGGCCCGTTCACTGATAAGTCGGAAAACGCGCGGCCGCGGGTTCCCGACCTGAGGGCGAGGGGTGACGCTGCCGACCTCGGCAAAGCCAAATCCAATTCGCAGAATGGCGTCAGGCACGCGCGCATCTTTGTCGAACCCGGCTGCGATGCCGATCGGATTGGGAAATTCGCAGTCCCATAGTTTGACCGACAGCCGCGGATCATCCGGCTTCCTTGCTCGTGGATAGATGCCCGCTTCCAGCGACCTGAGAGTCAGCTCGTGCGCGTTCTCCGGATCGAGTGCGAACAGCAGCGGCCGTGCCAGCTCGATGGTCGTTCTCAACATGCGTTGACCTCCTCCGGCGTGACAGGCACGCCATCAGCGCCAAGCGGTAATGGCTTGGTCCAGAGAGCGGCGTTTGTGGGAAGCGGGCCATAAAGGTGCGGGAACAGGTCTCCGCCTCGTGAAGGCTCCCACTTGAGGCCATCGCCCAGATCGCCGGCGGCAAATGCGACAAGGATCAGGTTCTTCATCCCTCGGAAATGGCGCGCAGCTGTTCCAGCCACCTGATGTCCAGCGGAGAGGTGGATGAATCCGTCACGCAAATCATCTTGAGACCCGAAGTATTTTCCTAACCGGCAGGCTTCCTGCCAGTCTGACTCGGGCAAAATCTTGTAGACGAGCACGCCTACTCGCTCGTCGCCAAAGTCGCTCACCATGGATTCCCTGATCTGAGAGCCCCTGTCAGGGCTTCAACTTATGTACAAGTGCCGAGAAATTCGGCATTTCGGCCTGTTTCTGTCGCAAAGCGGGTGTTAACGTCCTCCTTTGGATCACACAGCCGGGCGTCCCTTTCGCCCCAACGACAAGTACCCGATGTTCCCAAACCTTTTCACTGCGCCCCTTCGCATCATCGAGCTGTTCTCCGATCCCTTCCGCTACACGGTCCCACCCTATCAGCGCCGATACTCCTGGACCACGAAGGAGGCCGGCCAGCTCCTCGATGACATTTTTCTGGCCATCGGCGATGGGGACGAGCTCGCCGAAGCTGATTATTTCTTGGGCGCCATCCTGCTCACCGACGCGGGAGCACAGGCAGAATGGCGCAACGGTCTCCCTCGTACGCCACGTACGCTGGAGATCGTCGACGGCCAGCAGAGGCTGATCACGCTGACAATCCTCATTGCCGTACTGCGAGATCTGGCGCAGCAAGACGGCCTGCCGTGGTCTGCGAAGCTGGACGGTCTCATCAATGTGACCGGGAATCCAGTGGGTGCGACGAGCCGCCTGCAGCTCCGCGGCTGCGATAACGATGTCATCGGCCTCTGTGTGGCTGCGGCACAGGGCCGCCGGGCTGAGCCTGACGGCGATAGCCTCGAACCGAGCGCTGAGGCGATCCTCGAAGTGCGCGATCATTTCCTGGCAGAGCTTCAGGGTTTGTCGCCTGCGGAACGATGGAAGCTCGCCGATTACTTGCTGACGCGATGTCACGCCGTCGTCATCGTCGCGAATGACATCGACCACGGCCATCGCATGTTTTCCGTGCTCAATGATCGCGGGCGGCCGCTGGCACGCAAGGACATCATCAAGGCAGAGGTTCTGAGCGGACTGAGACCCGAAATCGCTGAGACAATGCTCGCGCTATGGAACGCGACAGAAAGGCGGCTTGGCGAGGAGTTCGACGCGTTCTTCAGTCATTTACGCGTCATTGAGGGGAAAGGCCGGCTGCCGATTATCGCCGGAATCCGTGCTGTTCGGGAACAGGCAGGTGGGAGCGAAAGGTTCATGACGAACCTTTTCCTCCCCGCGAGCGAAGCCTTCGAGATGATTTGCCGCGGTATCCACGAGGGCGCTCCGGAATCCGCGGAAATCACGCGCCGACTTCGCTATCTCAAATGGCTTGGTAGCTCGGAATGGGTGCCGCCAACGATGAAGTGGCTAACCCGCTATCGGGCAAACCCCGCGGAAATTCTGCGGTTTCTTGAGCTTATGGAGCGATTCTCCTTTGCGCTCCGCCTGCTTTGCATTGGCGCAGGCAAGCGTGCGGCACGATTTTCCGGCGTGATGTCTGCCATCGATGACGGCACTCTGTTCGATGCAGACCTATCACCCTGTAAGCTGACGGCCGACGAGCAGCGGCACATCACATACAACTTGAGAAACCTCCACGAGCGGCATCCACAGACGTGCAAACTGGTGCTTCTACGCCTTAACGACGAGCTGGCAGGCGCGCCACAGAACCTTGATCCCGCGGATTGGACTGTTGAGCATGTTCTGCCGCAAAGTCCGGGACGGAATGGACAATGGCGCCAGTGGTTTCCTGACAACGACGAGCGCGAGTACTTGACGCAGTCGCTCGGAAACCTTGTGCTCGTCCGGCGTACCCAGAACGATAAGGCCAGCAACCAGGATTTCCCCCGCAAGAAGGCGATCTACTTCAAGTACGCGCAAGGTGAGATGCCGGCGCTGACCCGAGAGGTTCAGGAAGCTGAGGTCTGGACGCCCGTCCAGGTTCGCGAACGTGAGGAGCGCTTTCTTCGCATCCTCGCCCATATTTGGCAGTTGGACTTGTCGGCGCTGCTCGACCGTAGCGGAGAGGTGAACTGGTTCACTGCCCGGCGCCGCCGGGCAGTTTCGTCGGCGTAGTCGCTAAGCTGCAGTCTCAGCCGCCAACTCGCCGGCAAGGCCTTTTCGGATCAACACCCGCGTGTTCTCAATTCCGTAAAGCTCGATGAACGAGCCGAACCGCGGCCCTTGGGACTGACCGAGCAGCACCTCGTAGATGGCACGGAACCAGTCGCGTAGCCGGTCCGCAAAGCCATTGGCCTTGCCAACCTCGTAGACGATGTTCTGCAGGTCTTCCGCGGTTGCATTCGGGGGAGCGGCGGCAAGCTCCTTTTCCAGGACTTCGAGCGCGTGCCGCTCCGTGTCGTTCGGCAAGCGGTACTTCTTTGTCGGCCGAACAAAGTCACGATAATAGGCCACCGCGTACTCGGCAAGCCGGTCGAGCACGGGGTATTTCTCCGGCGTCGCATCCGGCGCGAGGCGGCGAATGAAACCCCACAACACATCCTTGTCTTCCGCGTTGGATGCGGCGACCAGGTTCAGGAGCAGGCCATAGCTGATCGGCAATTCGGCTGCCGGCGGCTCACCCGCGTGAATGTGCCATACCGGATTGTCGAGCTTCTCTTTCGGCCCTTGGTTCGGATAGGCCGCCAAGAGCTGCAGGTACTCATCGACCGTGCGCGGAATGACGTCGAAGTAGAGCCGCTTTGCCGAGCGCGGCTTCTGGAACATGAACAGCGCTAGGCTCTCCGGAGTGGCGTAGGTCAGCCACTCCTCGATGGTGAGGCCATTGCCGATCGACTTCGAGATCTTCTGGCCCTTCTCATCGAGGAACAGCTCGTAGATGAAGCCCTCGGGCGGCGTTCCGCCAAGTACGCGGCAAATCTTCGACGATAGTATCACCGAGTCTGTCAGGTCCTTGCCGGCCATCTCGTAGTCGACGCCGAGTGCGGTCCAGCGCAGAGCCCAATCCGCCTTCCACTGGCACTTTACACGGCCGCCAGTGACCGGCGTCTCGACTTTCTCACCCGTTTCCGGATCGATGTAGACGATAGTGCCCTTGTCCGGGTGCCGTTCCACCGTGGGAACTTGCAGGACGCGGCCCGTACGCGGGCAAATTGGCAGGAACGGCGAGTAGGTCGCACGCCGCTCCGGCCCGAGTGTGGGAAGGATGATCTCCTTCACCTGGTCGTACACCTCGAGCATTTTAAGCAGCGTCGCGTCGAACCGGCCGGAGCGATAGCATTCCGTCGCCGAGTAGAACTCGTAGTCGAAGCCGAACCGGTCAAGAAAAGCCCGTAGCATCGCGTTGTTGTGATGCGCGAAGCTCTCGTATTTGCCGAAGGGATCGGGAACGCTGGTCAGCGGCTTGTTGAGATGCTGTTGCAGCATCTCCTTGTTCGGCACGTTGTCCGGCACCTTCCGCATGCCGTCCATGTCGTCCGAGAAGCAGATGAGGCGTGTCTTCCACTTGCCTTCAGTCAGAATTTCGAAGGCGTGACGCACCATGCTTGTGCGCGCGACCTCGCCAAACGTGCCGATGTGCGGAAGCCCCGACGGCCCATAGCCCGTCTCGAAGATCACCGTTTTCTCCGGCCCGGCTTTGAGCTTCTCGAGGCGCTGAATAACACGGCGCGCCTCCTCGAACGGCCAGGCACGAGACTGGTGAGCAGCAGCTGCGAGATCGGGGTCGATGGGTCTGGTCATGAGCGAACGTACAAGTCCGAGGCCTCGGGTTGAGATTGTTTGCGGCGCAACCTATGTGCCTACGTTTTGGGCGTCAATCGTATGGGTCGCATTCATGTCTTCATGACGTGTGCTAATGAAGAAAAATGGATGCTTGAAAGGGGAGACCCATGACTGCTCGCCTGTCGCCGCAGGAGGCGCTCGTTTATACTATGATCACCACCTCTGCGGTGGATCGCGCCATGACCGACGACGAGTTGTCCCGGATCGGCTCCATCGTGCAGCAGCTGCCTCCGTTTCACGGCTACGACCAGGAATGGCTTGTGCGGAAAGCCCAGGAGTGCGGTGCGGCGCTAGCAAAGCCTGATGGTCTACAGAGCGTCCTTGAGCAAATTGCCGAGGCATTGCCGCAACGTCTACGGGAAACTGCCTACGTTCTGGCCGCCGAGGTTGCTGCGTCGGACCTGAAGGTAAAGCTTGAGGAAGTGCGCTTCCTCGACATGCTGGCCGAAAAACTCAATCTCGACGCGCTGGTCTGCGCAGCTCTTGAGCGGGCAGCTAAAGCGCGCCATCAAAGAATCTGACTAGAGTGTTCCTTTCTCTGGCCGATCCTACGGACAAACGAATAGACAGCTTGCCTATCATCCTCCTTCGCGCAATCGTACAACCCCTAACATCAATTTTTTGAAGGGGAGAGTAACGATGCGCCAAGGGTGGCTGACCTTGCTGGCAGCCTCATGTCTCTGCGCCGGAACGGCTTCGGCCCAGATCTCGGGAGACGTTGTCAAGATCGGCGTCTTGAACGACCAATCCGGATTGTACGCGGATTTCGGTGGCACCGGCTCGGTGATTGCGGCACGCATGGCCGTGGAGGACTTCGGCGGGAAGGTTCTCGGTAAGCCGATAGAGGTGCTTTCTGCAGACCACCAGAACAAAGTCGATATCGCCTCCAACATCGCGCGTCAGTGGATGGACGTTGAGGGCGTCGACGCGTTTGCAGATCTCACCAACTCCGCGGTCGCCCTGGCCGTTCAGAACCTGACCAAAGAGCGCGGCAAGATCGCGCTTCATTCGGGTCCGGCAACGACCCGTTTGACAAACGAGGATTGCTCACCGACGGGATTCCATTGGACTTTTGATACCTATTCGCAAGCCATTGGCAGTGCCCGCGCCATTTTGCAGGAAGGCGGCAAGGAATGGTTCCTGCTGGTTGCCGACTATGCGTTCGGCCATCAAATGGCAGCCGATTTGACCAAGGAGGTCACTGCGGGTGGGGGGAAGGTACTCGGAGAGGTTCGGCATCCCACCGGCTCAAGCGATTTTTCGTCCTTCCTCCTTCAGGCGCAAAGCTCCGGCGCGCAGATCGTTGGTCTCGCGAACGCTGGCCTGGACACGGTGAACGCCGTGAAGCAGGCCTCTGAGTTCGGATTGGCCGATAGCGGGCAGAAAATCGTCGGGCTAGTACTTGTCATCAGCGACGTACACGCGATGGGCCTTTCCGGCGCAAAGGGACTTGTGGCCACCACGGCCTATTATTGGGATCGTGACGATGCTAGCCGCGAATTCGCGAAGCGCTACGAGGAAAAAACAGGCCGCAAGCCCGGCATGGTGCAGGCGGGCGTCTATTCGTCAGTTCTGCATTATCTGAAGGCAGTCGAGGCAGCCGGCACGGACGACGGCAAGGTCGTTGCCGAGAAAATGCGCGAAATGCCGGTCGACGATTTCTTCGCTAAAGGTGCAAAGATCCGTGAAGACGGGCGTTTGATCCACGACATGTATCTCGTCGAAGTGAAGAAGCCGGAAGAGTCCAAAGGGCCGTGGGACTATTACAAGATCGTCCGTACAATCCCGGGTGATCAGGCGGCGCAACCTCTGTCCGAGAGCAAGTGCCCGCTTGTGAAGAAGTAACTGTCTAGGAAGCGGCCCTTACCCCAAGAGCGAATTGGAGTGAGGGCCGTTTTTTCTTTGCTATCGCGATCAACCGAGCTTCATGACCTGAATGATCGCCGGCCCGAGAATGACAATAAAAAGCACTGGTAGGAAGAAGACGATCATTGGCACCGTCAATTTTGGGGGAAGCGCCGCGGCTTTCTTTTCGGCTTCGGACATGCGCATGTCGCGGTTCTCTTTTGCCATGACACGCAGCGCTTGACCAACAGGCGTACCGTACCGTTCAGCCTGGATGAGCGCTGTTGCGACGGCTTTTATGCCCGCAATTCCCGTTCGCTTGCCAAGGTTTTCATAAGCCTGACGCCGATCGCTCAGGTAGGACAACTCGGCGGTTGTCAGGCTGAATTCCTCTGCCAGCTCGACCGACTGATTGGCAATTTCCTTGGCAATCTTACCGAACGCCGCCTCGATTGACATACCGGCCTGTACGCATATCAGCAACATGTCGAGAGCGTCAGGAAATGCCTCCTTAAGCGATGCCTGCCGCCTCTGGATAAGGTTTTCGAGCATAAGGTTCGGGAGGTAGAAGCCTCCAAACCCGACGCCGAGAGCGATGGCAATCTTGACGATCGGTGGATAGGTCAAGTTCGTCAGCACGACAAACATGTAGAACAGGGCAACGATCGTCAGGATGATGGGCATAACCACCCGGAAAAACATATAGGTGACGAGCGGCGCCTGCCCCCTCAAGCCTGCCATCTTGAGCTTGGCTTTGAGCTCCTCGGTTTCGAAAACGGACCGCAGATTGAGGCGGTCAACAAGCTCTTGCATGAATCCCTTGGGCGCTTGCCTCAGACGCGTGGGTGACTCTCCGCCCATCTTGAGATCGGCAATGCGGGCCGCCCGTAGCTTGTCGCGTTCCAGCGCCATGACTTTCATGCGCTGGCTCATTCGATCGCGGCTGAGCAGTGGTGTAATGAGAGTCAAGACAGTAGCGAAGGCGGCCACGGCAGCAGCTGTCGTGACGATGAACTGCGGCTGCATTACCGCTTCAATGACGTCCATCATGACAGCTGCCTCTTTACGCTAGACACACCCCAAGCCGCGCTTTGATCGCAATTTAGTATTTGAAGTTAATCATTTTCTTCATGACCGCTATGCCGATGGTCATCCAGCAGGCGGCAAAAGCGAGCATGAATTGCCCGGATTTCGTTGTCCAAAGCAGCGATATGTAATCAGGCGTCGAGATATAGACCATCAGCATCACAAGGAACGGCAAAGCGCCGAGCACGGCTGCGGAAGCCTTTGCCTCTGCAGAAAGTGCTTTCACCTTCGCCTGCAGTCGCTTGCGGTCCCGCAGGACACCCGCCAGGTTGCCAAGCGCCTCAGACAAGCTACCGCCCGATTGCTGTTGAATGGCGACCACGATAGCAAAAAACTTCACTTCCGGTAGGGGAACGCGCAGCATCATTTTCTCGAAGCATTCCGAAAGCGGGACACCTACGCGCTGCTGTTCAACAAGCTCACGGAACTCCGTGCAAAGAGGTTCAGGGCTTTCCCGAGCGATAATTCCGAGGCAGTCGTTCAGGGGAAGGCCCGACTTGACGCCGCGGACGATGACGTCGATCGCGTTTGCGAATTCGTCAAGGAATTTGGCTTGTCGCCGCTTTATCAGTTTGTTGAGAATCCAGCGAGGTAAGCCGAATGTGCCGGCGAAAGCCCCGATGGCAGCTGTAATGAGAGGCACCGTCGGAAACACAAGCATCATCAAAAGGGCTGTGAGCGCTCCAGAAATCGCGCTCGCAATCCAAAAGGCGCGTGGAGAGATGTCGAGCCCCGCCTGCTGGAGTCGCAAGCGCAGTGTGGGCTTTTCCTTGGCCTTCTGACGCTCTTCTAGTTCTTTCAGGGTTTCAGCGACAGCTTTTCGTCGGTGCGATGCCTGCTCGTTTTGAGGCGTTCTCGCAAGGCGGGGCGTTTTTTGTTCTACTATGACCTGGCGGCGCTTTACAGCCTGCTTTTCTCCGGAGACATAAGGATAAAGCAGGCTGTAGGCCAGCGCCCCTATGGCGACCGCACCGAGTGCAAGCACGGCGATCTGGCTGAGATCTTCCGCAATCACGGCTACGCTCCCAGCGGGTTGCCGTTTTCATCGCCCACCTCGGCAGCGGCCAAAGCCTCGGCGAGGCGGTGCTGCTCCCCATAGTATTCTGCGCGCTCCCAGAACCGCGGCCGGGCTATGCCGGTGGAACGGTGGCGACCGATGATCTTTCCGGTTTTTGGGTCTTCGCCGAGGATTTCGAAAACCATCAAATCCTGCATGATCACGACGTCACCTTCCATGCCGACCACTTCGGTGATGTGCGTGATCTTGCGAGATCCATCGCGTAGTCGGGCTGCCTGCACGATGATGTCCACGGCGCCCGTGATCATTTCGCGGATGGTTTTCGTGGGCAGCGTAAACCCCCCCATCATGATCATCGACTCGAGACGGCTGATCGCCTCACGCGGGCTGTTTGCGTGGAGTGTACCCATCGAACCATCGTGGCCGGTATTCATGGCCTGAAGCAGGTCGAACGCTTCGGGTCCGCGAACCTCGCCGACGATGATGCGCTCGGGCCGCATACGAAGGCAGTTTCTGACGAGGTCACGCATGGTGACCTGGCCTTCACCTTCGAGGTTCGGCGGCCGTGTCTCAAGACGCACAACGTGCGGCTGCTGAAGCTGCAGCTCCGCTGAGTCCTCACAAGTAATAATCCGCTCATCGGGATCGATGCAGCTCGAAAGACAGTTGAGAAGCGTGGTTTTGCCAGAGCCCGTGCCGCCTGAGACGATGACGTTGCAGCGAACACGCCCGATGATTTCGAGAAGTGTTTTCGCTTCCGGCGAAATCGAGCCGAATTGAACGAGCTGATCCAGCTTCAGCCGGTCTTTCTTGAATTTGCGAATTGTCAGAACTGGGCCATCGATGGCCAGCGGCGGAACAATAACGTTTACGCGCGATCCATCCGGCAAGCGCGCATCGCAGATTGGGCTGGATTCATCGACGCGGCGGCCAACCTGGCTGACGATGCGTTGGCAAATGTTGAGCAGCTGCTGATTGTCTGCAAAGCGCACATTCGTGCGGACCACCTTGCCGCCGACCTCGATGTAGGTCGTCTCCGCGCCGTTGACCATGATGTCAGCGATGTCATCGCGGGCGAGCAGGGGCTCGAGGGGGCCATACCCCAAGACGTCGTTGCAGATGTCCTCAAGGAGCTCTTCTTGCTCCGCGATGGACATCACAACGTTTTTGAGCTGGATAATCTCGCTGACGATGTCTCGAATTTCTTCGCGTGCCGACGCTGGCTCCAGCTTGGCGAGCTGGGTCAGGTCGATCGTATCGATCAGCGCGTTAAATACGGTTGTCTTGACGTCGTAGTATTCTTCCGAGTGGCGCCTTTGGGGTTCGAGCTCGAATTCCTGACGCCGCGGAGGTGCCGAAGGTGAAGGAGCTTCGGCAACAGCCGTGGCAGTTACGGCGGGCGCTGGCTGAGGCGCTGAAAACTTGCGCGATACGGCGGTACTCGAACGCTTACCAAACATACTCGTAAACTCTTATCGCTTCAGTTTCAGCTTTTCGAGCAGAGGTGCGAGCGGTGATTTTTGCTGGCGCTGCGCGAGATCCTTGCGATGGGTCAGAGCCATCGCAAGCTCTCGCAATGGCTGAACAGCTTTTGCTTTTTTGTTAAGCTCCTCGATCATCTGACCGTTATTGGCAGCCTGCCCAAAATTCTCGGCATCGAATTCGATGATCGCTGCGGGCTTCAGATCGAGGTTTTGACAGAACTCCTTGACCGAGATCTCAGGCCGCCTCGGCAGATTGACCATGTTGAGGACAAGATGGGGCGGTCCGTCATGGTGGCGGTGCTGCCGCAACAAATCCAGAAGGTTTTTGGCGTTGCGCAGATTGGCGAGATCCGGCACTGCAGTTATCACGACCTCGTCGGCACTGAGTAAAATGCGCTTGGTCCAATTAGTCCACATATGCGGCAGGTCAACAGCCGCGTAGGGAACGTTTTGGCGGACGACATCAAGAACGATATCGCAGGAATCAGGCGAAACGTCATAGTCGCGATCCAGAACAGCCGGGGCAGCAAAAATACTCAGATAATCCGAGCATTTGGTGAGCAGCCGTTCCAGTAGTACTTCGTCCAGTCGCTCGGGCGTGGCCAGAGCTTCCGCAATTCCCTGGACGGGATCTTGATTAAAATCGAGGCCTGCTGTGCCGAAAGCGAGGTCGAGATCCGCAATGACGACATCTGCTTTCAGCTGCTCGGACATGGTCCAAGCAACATTGTGGCAAATGGTCGAGGAGCCGACCCCGCCTTTCGCTCCGATGAAGGCGATAACCTGACCGATAGGGTCCGTTTCTGGATCGGTGTAAAGATTTGAGATGCTCTCCATGAGCTGAAGCGGTGAAACTGGTGCGACCAGATATTCGCTTACGCCACGCTTCAACAGCTCGCGATAAAGCACGACGTCGTTGAGGTGACCGACGACAATGACTTTGGTCCCGGCGTCGCACGTCTCTGCCAGCCGGTCGAGCTCTGTCAGCATGCCACCGTGATCGAGAGACGACTCGACAAGAATCAAATTCGGCGTGGGGTTATCGGCAAAATGCGCCACCGCAGCCTGGATACCACCCATCTGAATGTTGACATGGGTCTTGGCCAGACGCCGATCCTCCACCGCGCTCTGCATCGCAGCGGCGGTCTCCGCGAATTCGCAGAAGACTTGAATTGTGATTCGGGGAATCGGCCGTGCGCGCACACGCATCGCTTCAACGGCCTCAACACCTGCCGCGAAATCCGTATCAGTGATAGGCGCATCCAGGAGTTCAGATGACGCGTGACTACTCATCATGCCCTCACTTGCCAATATCGACCTTGGCCCGCTCGTCTTCGGACTTTTTCGCGACGGTTGAATCACCCTTGATGTACTTCTGCCAGACCACGTCGCGGCGTTCTGAGCTGCGCGCCGTCTCGTTCCGTGGACCGAGAAGATCAGCGGGGTTCGAAACCATGGCCGCAAAGTTTGCTTGCGTCGCGCAGCCCAGATTGGGCACGCCGACGTTCAACGGATCTTCCGCAAGATTGCTGCCCCAATAGCCGCACTCTGGTGCCTCGGCGGTGTACCGAACGTAAGAAACGCGGATAGGTGGCTGGTGACCGCGGTCATGGTAGGTTTCAAGAGCCACCGAAGGCGCGTCAAAGCCGGCTTCGATCAGATACTCTCTTATTTCGCCGACAGCCTGCATCGAATCGACTTCGTTACCCGAGCCGGTCGGGGCATGAATAACGATTTTGCCGTTTCGAGAATCACGCGGTAGCTGACGCTCAGCAAATGCGGTGAGCTGGGCGCGTTGCTGAGGCGTGAGGCCATATGACCCTCGCGGAACCCTGAACGAAATGGTCTCGGGGTGTGCTGTGACCATGATGGGGTGCCGTTGCGCCGGGTCAGTAATGGCCCAGCCAGCGACCATGGATCCCTGGTCATTGTGAATGCAGGCTGCTGCCGCTAATGCCGTAAAGGTAATTGCGGCAGTATTCATAGCGGTCCGCCGAAACGTGGCGCAGGCTGTTCTATTCTTGAAGCCCCAAACTTTCATGGATCGACTCCGCAGCCTGTTCTTATTCGACAATAAATCCGTAATCATCCTTTAAACTGCCCTGCGGCAGCGGATCGATCCTGCCGTAGATCCGGTTCAGATGACCAAGGAAATTGGCTTTCATATCCGTCGCCGGTGCAAGCCCGTCATCTGGGCGTGCCAGCTGGTCGCGCGATACAGACCTGACAGTGTACGGCGTGACGATTATGACGAGCTCTGTTTCTTCCTTGATGAAATCGCGGCTACGGAAAAGGGTGCCCAGAACGGGGAGATTCTTGAGGCCTGGGAAACCATCAATGTTTTGACGGACCTCGTCACGAATAAGACCGGCAATCGCGAGTGAACCACCGGAAGGTAGCTCAACTGTCGATTGAGCTTCACGCGACTTCAGAGCCGGGACAGCGATGCTGTCCATAACTATCGCGCCTTCGTTAGTGAGCTCACTGACGGAAGTTTCGATCTTGAGGCTGATGCGGCCTTCGGAGAGGACTTGAGGAGTGAAGGTCAGCCGAACGCCGAATTCCTCGAATTGAATGCCGTAACCACCGTCACCGTCAGGAACGGGAATCGGAAACTTGCCGCCAGCCAAGAACTTTGCGCTCTCGCCAGATACAGCGGTCAAATTTGGTTCGGCCAATGTCTTTAGAAGGCCGTTGCGTTCAAGCGCACGAATCGTGCCTAGGACGCTATTTCGACTATTCGTCCAACCACCCACAAGACCAGAATTGCCAAAGGCATTTTCTGGTCCTTGATTATAAGGGCGGAGTTCGCCGTCTTTGATACCAGGAAGCGGCAGTGTTCCTAGTCCTCGAGCTGCCGTAAGGGGTAACGAATTTTCGGTAAGTAGGGTCGTAATGAAGTTACCCGAGTTGACGATAGCTCCGATGTTGATTCCGAGCTGCTTCAGCGCGGAGCGTTGAACCTCCGCCACCGTAACACGCAGCATGACCTGCTCTTCGCCAGCGACGGAGAGCATGTTAATGACCTTCGCGCTGTCGCGGCTGTTGCTTGAGGAACTGCTGACGATGAAGCGAGAAGCGATATCAGCGGCGCGATTGGCGTCGGCAGGATTGCGAACACTACCGGTCAGAATGACGGTTTCGTTGAGAATCTCGGTTTTGATGTTAGCGCCCGGCAGTAAGCGGTTAAGGAGAGCGTCGAGGGCCGCGGTATCGTGCTCAACCAAAACCTCCAGGGTCAGAATTTGATCGCCGTTACTGTCGAAGAAGAACGCATTGGCCTGACCGTTTGCCTTGCCGATCAGGTAGACGCGGTTCGAGCTTTGCACGACGGCATCGATAATCTCAGGGTTCGAAACCACTACATCGCGCAACTCTTGCGGCAGCTCGATGAGCATGGATTTGTTGCGGCCAAGCTGGACAGCCCGGCTCTGACCTAGTTCGCTGCGCTGGATACGCAGAACCGAATTATGGCCACGCGTACGCGTTGGCGCAACCTGATCGATAGCGTAATAGCCGTTATCGCGCGCTCTTGCGTCGCTATAAAAACCTAAGACAGCGGTTGCGAAGAGCCCCGCAAATCCGAAACTCCGAAATAGCGTCCGCATGGATCAATACCTCTGACCGGAACCCCGACTCGAGACGCAACTGACACACGCGAACTCACTCGGAAAAACGAACTCAATTGACGTAAGCGCGGGACTTTACGCCGTAACGCAGCACACTGATTGTATCGCGCTCTTTAGATTTGCTGGCAGCTAGTTGGGTGGCATCTGGGCCTGGATCGCTCGGTGTTTCTGCCGCATCAGCAATGCTGCGGAGGACAAGCGTAATTTCCCCAACGGTATTGGCGAGCGCGAGCTGTTCGGCCTGGGCCGGTGTCAGCTCAAGGGTGGCCACATTGCCCTCCGAGCCCTTCTTGCCTTCCCGAGCCTCAATGGTTTGGCCAATGGCGAGCACCCGAACGTTGCGGAAGAGGACTTCGCTGACATGCCCCTCGCCCCCCTGGGTGCGGCGAATCAGGATCACGTCGACGTGGTCATTTGGCAAAATGAGCTTTCCGGCTGCGGTCTGTTCGGAAATCTTTGTTGAGACGGCCCGCATACCGGGTGTCAGGATGGCCGCCAATACGCCGCCACTACCGGGCTTGATCAATTTGTTGTCCGTGATGGGCTCGCCAGCGAGGAGGGGCGCGCGGGCAACGGCACCTGTTAAAGCGCTAATCGCATCCGGTCGGCTGGCTTTCGTGATGAAGCTAGCTCCGACCGCTTCCTTAGGCCAATCTTGCCAGCGGAAGTTGCCCTCGTTGACGATCTGTCCAAGCGAGACTGCAGTTCTCGCAACCAGAACTTGCGCAAGTTCAACTGATTCTGTTTTTGTGACCGTGGCCGGCTTGTTCAACAGACCCCGCATGCCCAGGAACGCCGCCAGTCCGGCGCCTAGTGCCACTGCAATCCCGAGTACCTGTGAACGTCTCATACCACGCTGCCCCCACGAGAGCGGGTCTCCCTTCCGCTCAGACGCAACTCTGCGCGATAATTCTCAATGTGCGGTTAACTGTCGGGCGGTCGCATGGGCTGCGGGCAGGGGCGGTCGAGCATCAGCCGGCGATGCCGGTCATCCAAATAGTGTTCGGGTAGACAACCAGCCCGGCTCCGGCGATTGCGATGCCGTACGGAATGCCCTCCCTAGAATCATGCAACCGCATGGCCCAGGACTGGCCGAGGAGCCAGATGGGCGGAAGAAAGCGCCGGTAGGTAAGCAGAGCCAGAGCGAGCAAGCCGCCTAGCGCGGCGGTCCAGAAAAGGAAGGGTAGCAGATGGTCAAAGCCGAGCCACAATGCAGCGGCTGCCATCAACTTGGCATCGCCGCCGCCAAGCAACCTAAAGGCGAACATCAAAACGCCCAGGAGAAGCATTAGCACGCCAACAGCCAAATGAATCAAAAAGATCTTCCCAGGCATGTCTAGAAAAGCGGCTGCTATTACAAACGCGCCAGCAAGAAAAAGGGGAATTCGGTTTGGTATGGTGAATGATATCAAGTCCATAAATCCGGCGAGGACGATGGCCAGTGGAAACATCAACAGAAGGGGCTGCGCAGGCATATAACTGATCAGAGTTTCCACAGTCTGAGTTCCAGCAATGAGAAAGCCGCGCGGTTTGCACCGCGCGGCGCCATGTCTATGAGGATGTTGATTAGCCTCCGCCACCTTCTCTGGTGAGACCATCCTTTACCTTTTCGAATGTTTTGTCGACTGCTCCGCCGACGAGGCCAACCGTTGTGATAATCGCGACCGCGATCAACGCGGCAATCAGCCCGTACTCGATCGCCGTGGCGCCGGACTCATCCTTGAGAAAGCGCTTGAACATGTTCATGTGACTCATCTCCCACTCGTGATTGGCGCCTCCGCGCCATGTTCCGCTGCATTTGAGCCGAACACGAGCAAAATTAGATTTGATGTCTTGCCGAGAAGTAAAAGCCGGAGACGAACTTTGAATTATTCGTTCTACTTCTGCGTGCGATCGGTAGTGTAACTAGAAATACTCTGCACGTTTTGCGGGAATAGCGGATTATAAGAGATTTTCGTAATGACTTGCTGGGCTGTCCAGTCGATAGCGTCGTTAATACAAGGTGAAGGCGGCCGAATGTGCTGAGTTCTTGGAATGCACACCTCGTCTCTAATAGCCGTCAGCCTCCACAGCCAAAAGGCAAAGCGCTGATAGGTCGTCAGGAGGCGACGGCCGTTTTCAATTTCTTCACACTTCCTCCGACCTAATTCGATCGACTCACTAGGACCGAGGGGGAGACTGTGTCTGCACACCGGATTCTGGTCCGCGGTCGCGCCATGGGGCGCATCGCGGCTTTCGGGCTGGTTGCTGCCGTGGTCAATGTCGCAATAGCAATGGGTGCGGCTGCGGCAGAGGACCTCATCGTCAAATACGACCAGTCGCAGCTTTGGCGGCTCGAGCGGCCAATTGCCGAAATCATCATCGGTAATCCCACCATCGCGGATGTCACCATTCAAAGTAACGATCTTCTCGTGGTCACCGGTAAGTCGTTCGGCATCACGAATATCATTGCGCTTGATGCTAATCGTGAAGTGGTTGCCGAGCGGCGTGTTCTCGTCCAACGGGATGAGCGAAAGGTCGTGAATCTCCACAAGGGCGGCAAGCGAGAGAGCTACAACTGCTCACCTCAGTGCAATCCAATGACCACCATTGGTGACGATCCGGAGTACTTCGAGACGGTGGCGAAGCTTTCGGAGCGCAAAATAAAACTCTCCTCCGGGGCGGGTAGTGCAGACGCCAATTGATGCGCCTTGGATCGGAATGCTTTTGCGGAGTGTCAGCGAACTCGGTAACCGCCTAGCGTCGCCCCGGGGCCGATTTCTGCGAATGAGTGGTCGAGAGAGCGGATTATGTATTTAGTTAGCCCCGTGCGTTCGGTTTCTCAGCAACGTTCGGTTGGTCTCGCACGATCCTGGGCGCGAGATGAAAGGGGAACTACAGCCATCGAATTCGCACTGGTGGGTCTCCCGTTTTTTATGTTTCTTTTCGGCATCTTTGGTTTGGGGCTTTATTTTTTTACGACATTTTCTCTCGAAAGCGCCGTCGAGCAGGCTTCCCGCTTGATCCGCGTCGGTTTTGTGCAGGAAAGCGGGATGACGGCGGAGGAGTTCAAGCAGGAGGTGTGCAAGAGATTGCCGGCATTTGTTGATTGCGACGGCAAGATGCGTGTCAACGTGCAGAGCTATTCCGATTTCGCCTCTATAATACCCCCTGCCTGCACCGATACAGAGGGTAATCTCGTTCCGCCCCACAGCACAAACTACAATACTGGTGGAGCGAGTGAAGTGGTGTTGGTCACGGTTTGTTACGAGTGGGATATGGCTGGCCTCCTGCCCTTCTTAAAGCTAGGCAACATGCCAAGCGGCGCCGCGCTTATACAGGCTTCGGCCACGTTTCGAACGGAACCTTACGGGGACTGAGGGAAGCGGCATGAAGGGCTGGCTAGGGAATACTGCTCGGTATTTCACCTGCTACCTGCGGGACCGGCAAGGAGTGGCGGCAGTCGAATTTGCCCTGATTGTTCCGATCCTTTTTATGCTTTTTGCTGGCACCATCGAGTTCAGTCAGGCGCTGACCGTCGAACGGCGCGTGAGCCAGGTAGCGAACGCGACGGCTGATCTTGTGGCGCAGACAAAATCGATTACGACCAGCGAAGTCGCGGGCATCATGGAGATTGTTGGCCACCTTATGCGCCCCTATGATCCTCAGCGGCTGCGAGTAACGATCCTCAACGTCATCGCAAATATCAGCAGACCAAATGATACGAGGGTTTGCTGGTCGTTTGAGTACAATGGTGGCACAGCCACGTATACCGACGGAGAGCCCTATCCTCTACCCGACGACGTCGTTGAGCCGGGAGGCAGCGTTATCGTTACCGAAGTGGAATACGACTATGTGCCCATGATTTTCAGTTATTTCATTAAGTCCGCGTTTTCTCTGAAGGAGACTCATTATCTTAAGCCTCGTCTGTCGAGCTATGTACAGTACAATGGCATGACGTGCGGTTGAGCTTCAAAAAGCTCAGTTAATTACACCAAGCTGTTCGCTACCTGCTGGTGAGCAGCGTCCCGTACAAGTGTAGCAAGTCGTTTAACCACCTGGGTTTGCTCCTTCCACCGAGGAAATATCAGGATATACGTCAGTTCGATAGCTGGCTCGAAGGATCGTATGGCCATGCCAGGCTTTAGGCTGGAGCGTGCAACAAAAGCGTCAGCAACGGCGATCCCTAGGCCGCGCCCAGCAAGTTCGCAAGCTACAAGTCCATTTGGTGTCTCCAGCCGAATATTCGGCGTTGCGCCGATAGTCCGAAACGTCGCGTCAAGCCGTTGCCGCATGACTGTTCGCGGGGCGTTGGCAACTAAGGGTTGCCCTACTAGATCGGAAACATGAATTGCTTTTTTGGTCGCAAGCTCATGATCCTCGCGCATAACTGCGACGGCGCTGATCGTGACCATGGGTTCAATTTCGATAATGTCGCTGTCTAGTGGGAGAACGGTAATTCCAAGATCAAACTGTTCTTTTCCGAGCCAAAGTTCGATGTCGAGGCGAGAGCGGGCGTCGATGGATGCCGTGAAGCCTGGATATTCGGCTGTCATTCTTGCTATCGCCTCGGCAATCAACGCCTCCGTGACGTGAGGTGCCGTAAGTATGCGGACGTGTTGGCGCTGTTGGGTGCGGACGCGCTCAGCTGCGAGTTTGACTTCGTCAAGGCTGTGTAGCGCGTGCTCGACATGCGAGTAGAATGCTCGCGCTTCAGAAGTAGGAACAAGACGCCGTTTCTCGCGGTTGAAAAGCGGAAATCCAACCTCTTGTTCCAACGCAGCTAACAGACGGCTCACTTGAGGCTGCGTCTTGTGCAGTCGCTGCGCTGCCTCGTTGAGCGAACCACCCTCCATAAAGGCTCTAAGAGCCTCTAACCCCTTGATATTCACTCAAATCATCCTTGCGCATAATGCATGAACATTTGCGTAATATGAAATTGACGCATGAAGCAACGGCTTTAGGGTGTCAAGAAGGTGTGGTGTTCCGGAGGGGCCTGGATGTCGGACAGCGACGCAATGTGCTCGGCCTGGCGCAAGCCACCGTCGCGTTACTTGGAGGAGAGGCCCCCGCGCTTCCGTCTGCCTGAACGGCCTCGCTCGCTCTATCTCACGATGCGAGACGGCTGCCGCCTCGCTGCAGACATCTATTTGCCACTGGGTGAGACGCCGGTAGGCGGTTTCCCGACCATTCTTATTCTTACGCCGTACTATCGGCGTTTCGCGCTGCGCGAAGGCGCCTCTCCGACAACGGATCCGAGCCCAAATGCAGGCAAGTATCGGGATTTTTTTGTTCCGCGAGGGTACGCACTCGTCGTTGTCGATGTACGGGGTACGGGTGCGAGCTTCGGCACACGGGACTCCTTCCGGTCACCGGTTGAACGGGAGGATTACCGCGAGATTGCGGATTGGATCGTCGCCCAGCCGTGGTCGAAAGGGATCATTGGTTCAACGGGTATTTCTTACCTCGGTGCTGCGGCTTGCTTCCTTGCGAGCACTGGGCATAAAGCGGTTAAGGCAATCGCCCCGCTTTTCGCGGTGTGGAACACGTACGCCGACCATCTCTATCCTGGCGGAGTCCTGCTGAATAACTTGGCCCGGACCTACGATGAGCTGATGATCGGCCTCGATCACGATCGTCGAGATATTCTCGCGCGCCAGCCCTACTTTAGTAATCCGGACTTCGCCGGGCCTCAGCCGGTGGATGAGGACGTCGACGGGTCTCTCTGCCGCGCTGCGGTCAGGGAGCACTTGGCCAATTTTCATATGCCGGATTTCATTTCGGAATTTCAATTTGCCGATTCTCGATTGCCTTACGACGAGGCTTTCGGCGCGTTCTCGTTTAGCCCGTACCATTACGCTGAGAGCATTGACCCTGACGTAGCCATCTATTCGATTTCGGGGTGGATGGATGGCGCAGGCTTTTCCAACGGCTCCATCGCTCGCTACTTGTCCCTGCCGAACAAGAAACAGCACCTGCTTCTCGGGCCGTGGGACCACGGCGCGAGGACCAATGTTTCGCCATGGCGCAAAAGCGTCCAACCTGAGTTCAATGTCCTGGCTGAGGTGCTGCGGTTCTTTGACCACTACCTCATGGGGTTAGATACCGGCCTCCAGCACGAGTCACCGATCCATTATTTCTGTCTGCACGAAGAACAATGGCGCGAGGCGACTTCGTGGCCTCCGATCGAGGACAGCAAAATTTTTTATCTTTCAGCTAGCGGCGCTCTTAGTGCAGCTATCGGCAGTCCAGGCGAGGACATCTATCGGGTCGATTTCACAGTTGGCACCGGTTCGTTGACGCGTCACGAACGCCTCTCAGCAATCGATACCTCCGAGTACTATACTGACTGGCAGGGGCGTGATGAGCGCATGCTTTCGTATACGTCTCCGCCTCTAGAAGAAAAGGTCGAGATTGCTGGTCATCCTGTGGTCGATCTTTGGCTAAAATCGAGCGAACGCGATGCGGTTCTGCATATCTACTTATCTGAAGTTGAGGCCGATGGCACAGTGCGTTACGTAACGGAAGGAGTTCTGCGCGCGCTACACCGAAAAGAAGCGGAGCCCCAGCGTTTCCAGAAGTGGACATGGCCTTTCCGTGATTTTTCGAGAGCAAATGCAGAGCCGCTCACACCGGGTGAGCCAGCGCGAATGCGCTTTGCTTTGCTTCCGACGGCTTGGGTCTTCCAGCGCGGTAGCAGAATTCGCATGTCAATCGCTGGCGCAGACTGTGATCATTATGTCCAGTTGCCCCACGGACGCCCTCCGGTCCTCGGCATTCAGCGCGGCGGACGTATGGCTTCGGCACTGACGCTTCCTTGGCGTCAGGGAGGGATTCAGTCCAAGACGAGAGGAAAACCATGAGAGTAAAATCGGCCCTCTGGACGATCAGTTTTGCCGTCCTCGCATCTTTCCCAGCTTTTGCGGGGAAGGACAATGATACGTTGATCTGGGCGACAGCGACCGAGATGGACACGCCCGACTTGTATTACGGAAATCAGCGCGAGGCGTTGATCACCGCGTACGCGCAGTGCGACAGTCTTCTGTACCGCGATCCCAAGACAAACGAGTATTTGCCTTTGCTCGCAACGAGTTGGAGGTGGCTGGATGATACCACGCTTGAGATGGAACTTCGCAGAGGCGTAAAGTTCCACGACGGAACAGATTTCGATGCCCAGGACGTGGCTGACACCCTGAATCACCTCGCTGCCCCCGACAGCGACATGAAGATCCGCGTGGTCGTCGACTGGATTAAGAATGTCGAGGTGGTCGACACGCACAAGATTCGCATTCACACGAAAGGGCCTACACCAGCTGCGTTTGAATACCTCTCTGGTACCTCGCCGATTTATCCATCGGGGCACTATCAAAAGGCTCCCGAAGTTCCGGGCGCTGATGGCAAAACGCGCCGCGATTGGGGCGCAGTTCTTCCAGTCTGTACCGGGCCATACAAGATTGAGAGTTACCAGCCGGGTCAGTCGCTTACGCTCGTCAAGAATCCTGACTATTTCGAGGGAAGTCCGAAAGGAAAACCCACGATCGGCAAGATCGTTTATCGGACGATCAAGGATACTGAAACACAAGTCGCGGAGCTGGTGACCGGCGGTGTCGACTGGATCTGGGGCGTTCCGCCCGAGAATGCGGACATGCTGAACACGATGCCCAATATTACCGTGGTCTCCGCGCCAACCATGCGTATGTCGTTCCTGGCGCTCGACGCAGCGGGCCGCACAGGCAAAAATCCTCTGACAGACGTGCGTGTCCGGCGGGCCATTGCCCATGCGATCGACCGTGAGGCAATCGCAAAGAATCTCGTCGGTGAAGGTGCAGCTGTTCAGAAGTCGCTGTGCGTGCCGATACAATTCGGCTGCGAAACGGACGTG
>Ga0310822_100234_pt1 | contig 36567 bp, 51 predicted proteins | sample P4_ome_2_FD_201313 | JGI IMG/M metagenome (GOLD analysis project Ga0310822, IMG submission 201313) | Sorghum-adapted microbial communities from Joint BioEnergy Institute, Emeryville, California, United States - P4_Day56_Rep2 | ecosystem: Engineered > Bioreactor > SSF (Solid state fermentation) >... | reverse complement strand
CTGCCGAAGCCCGTCGCTGAGTTTGTTACCCTGAGAATCGAATATACCGCGGGTGATCGCCATTTTCGCTTGCTCGCCAACGCCGCGGCTCAGCCGGGCCATCTTATAGATGGACTTGCTGCCTATGTTCACGGTACCGGTTAGCGCTTTTTCCGCCAGTCTGATCGGATTCAGGTCATCGATCATTGTTGTGTACCAGCGGTTCCAACTCGCCTTCCTATCCTTGCTGCCGCCGCCGTCGAAGTCGATAAGACCCTTGGCCTGCTCATACGGACCCTGTTCGATCCATGTTCGGATGTCGCGCTGTACGTTGGCCAGTCCCCGTTTTGTCTTCTTCGGCAGCACGCTCTCCAAATGTGCGGTGAACTCCGGCGCCAACTCACGGGCTCGGTCCGGATCCGTCAGGTAAACCCGCATGTACTCGGCGACGCCTTCTTCGAACCACTCTGATCGCGGATAGGACTGGTAATCGTGCGAACCGATTGTATCCATCATGTTCAGCAGTTCGTGTTCGTACCTCGGCTCCAACAGGTTGTATTGCTTGACGAAGTGATGTCCGATCTCATGCGCGATCGTATCGTAATCCTCTGCGTATCCGGTCCGGATTACCTCGGGTTGCGTCTTGTAAACGCCCAGAACTTGGTCGCGGGAGTACCCTGTGCGCCCGGTGTCTATGGTCACGCCAAGGTTTTTACGAATGTTCTCGATCAGCTGCACGCGGGAGATGGTCTTCTTCGGCTTGCTTTCGGCTGCCGTCGGACCCGTCGACCTGTTTCCTGCCGGCGGTGTCACGCGCGCGCGGACGGTTCCCGCCGGTAAAGCTGCTGTGGGCGGTGTAGAAGTTGCCGCGGCGGTCAACTCGGTTCCAGCAGCGGCGCGAGCCTTTACGCCTTCCGGGACTTCGGCAATGCGAACCGCGTTTTGAATCTTTTGGGCAGCCTGGCTGCGGGCTTCGTTCAGCGCCAGGTACTGTCGCAAATCGTCCGGCGTCATCGGTTGATTTGCACCGTACTTCCTGCCGAATCTCTCGTCCAGTTCTTTGATCGCCTCGTCCGCTTGCTGGTATTCACGAACAAGCGAATCAATGTCCGGGGGGACGGAAACTGCTACCTCGTCAACGAAATCCGGTTCATGCTGCCGGATGAACGACACGGTTGCCCTACGGTCATTTTCGAGCGCCGCCCGCTGCTGCTCGTAATCGGGCGCGTTCCGGTTAAGATTCGCAAGCTGCTCGTCAATGTCATCCAAGTACCTTTTCGAGGCAGAAACGAGACTCGATTCTCTGCCGACATCATCGAGCACACTTGTCGTCTCCAGCGAGCGGTTAACGATTTGCTGCGCCGCGCGGTTGCCGACGTTGGATAGCAGCCTTCCGATCCCTTGAATTGCAGCGTCTCCGGCGCCGCCGATTCCGACCGCAAGAGCGATTTCGCGCGCTCGTTCCCCGAGTGGCTGGTCATTCTGGCCGGACAATGCTTCCCCAGCCTCAATTCCGCCCTGCAGGATGCCGCCCGCTGCCGCCCCCCTAGCCGCATTCTGGACGATGCTAGAAGCATTCCGCACAAGTGGCGCTGTCAGCCTGCCGGCCGCCCTGTATGCCAGACCACCGCCGCCGGGATTAAGATAGCCGATTGCTTGGCCGATTTTGCCGCCCGTCGTGTCCTCGGCGCGCTCCGTCCGGTCCTGCATGCCGAATGCGTCGGCCAGAACCTTCGACAGGCCCATGGAAGCCGTGAGATCGAAACCGGCCAACAAGTCTCCGACGGTCCCGGGGATCTGGGTTCTTCTGCCGATTGCTCCAATCTGCTCACCGATTGTCTTATCCATCTTTCGACCACCCGGAACATGAACCGGGATAAGATCAGCAATAAAGTCGCTGGTGCTGGCGATCGCTTTGCTGAGCGGGCTGTGCTTCACCGCGGGCGTTTGGGTCGCCCGGGACTTTGCTTCTTCGGCTTCACGAAGTTTCCGCTCCTGAACGGCTTGTTTTGTGCGGTCGATCGCGTTAGCAACCCCCTTTTTGATCGCGGATCCGAAGAAATCAGACAGGATATCGACGCCCTGCGCAAGCCCTTGGAGCGTTTCGCGTTCAGCGGCGCCGGTGGCAATCCGCTGCCGCGCAACATCATATTTACTTCCGCCCGAAATGGGCTGAACAGAAACAGGAGGAGCCGCAGCCCCTCCTACATAACGTTCTGCGTATTCGTTGAATTTGGAACTGTACTTCTGGCGGTAGGCATCATACTTTGAAGTCAAATTTATCACCCCAGAATCTTCTTAATGTACTTCCTGGTCTCGGCCGGAGCGTGCGAAAGCCAGTTGTTTCCATACTTACGAACAGCTTTGTCGACGTTTCCCCCGCCCCAATTGTAGGCAGCCAGCGCTTTCGACAGGTCGCCGTCGTATTTGGCGAGCAACCCGCTGAGCATCTTGCCTGCGGCGTCCGTCGCTTGGGCCGGGTCATATGGATCGATGCCGTACCCTCGGGCCGTGGACGGCATGAACTGGAACAAACCCTGCGCGCCTTTGCTACTCTTTGCATTCGGATTCCAGCTGGATTCGGCCTGTGCCACGGCCGCGAGCAACCCTTCTGGCAATCCGTATTTCTTCGTCGCTTGATCGATCATACCGGCATACCGCGCTGGCACCTTAACGCGGTTGCCGGTTATCGATTTCCCAGATCCACCCCAGTGACCGCGCGCCACTCCTGGTTCGTGATGCCCATGCTGGCTGCGACTTGATCCGTCACCGCATCCGGAAGGCCCATCATCAGGATTTGGTTAATCATCTGGCGGCGCGCTTCCGGGTCGGACGTGATCTTCGTGCCGGTTTGTTTGCCTTCCTCGTCGTATATTGGTACCGAATACTGGCTCCTGAGCACGGACAGCGCCTGATTGGCCGTAAGCCCGTTGTAGTTGTTGCTGCCGCCGTCGGTGCCGCCACTCAAAAATCGCTGATAATCCAGCGCCGTCTGCGCCTCTTGGTTTGCAATGCTGGCGTCCTGGGCCGCCTTACGAAGCGCATATTCCAAACCAAATTGACGAACGTTCTCCTGAAACTCCCGAAGTGCCATGTCGTTTGCGAACTGCTGCTGATCCATATTAAACCGCTGTTGCTGGCCAGCAAGCGACAAAGGCGTATTCGGGTTGGCGGCCTGCCGGAACAGCCCGCCCCAATCCGACTGCGGCGTGATCTGCCGGCCGGTAAGGTCACTGACGGCGAGCGCAGCGTTCAGGTTCGCGTTTTTCTCATTCATGCGGTTGTCGATCATCTGCTGGTTCATTTGGTTGGTCAGGCCGAGCGCGTTCATGAGGTTCGCAATCTCGTCCTGTTGAGCTTGGTATGCCATCGCCTGTTCGTTGGCCCAGCGGTTGTATGCCTGCTGCACGAGTTGCGGCAGCACTTCGCTTGTCACCTGGCCGAGCGACTGCTGCTGGATTTGCGCGGCCCGGTCACCCATGACGCTACTGGTGTCGATGCCGCGGGCGTTCAGCGCAGCCATAGCGTTCCCGGTGGCGATCTTGGCGTTTTGCTGGGCCTGCTGCAGCGCCGCCTGATACTGCGGGTCGCTGTTCGGATCGTAGGTGAACGGTGTCGGCGTGTATGTCTTGTTCAGTGCGGCGTTGAACCGTTGAACGAGTTCGTTTGCTTGTTTCTGCCCCTGCTTGTACTTCAGAGTTTGATAGGCGTTGTCGAGCTGGTCCCGCGTTCCGTAGGCCATGCCGTTTTTCGTAACGGTAGGAGAGAAGAAGTCCATGCCGCCGGCCATGACCATGTTCCTGTTTTTGTCGTAGCCAATCTGGTCGTCGCTGTATCCCATATCCCGCAGATACTGCCGGGCCCAGATGTTGGCCTGGTTCGTGCTTGTGGCCATCTGAATCACCTCACTGGCAAAATAAAAAACCCACCGATTTGGTAGGCTCCTTTTACATTTTCTCGACGGCTGCAGCCGCCTGCTTCAATTTTTCAATGTTCGCTTCAATATTCGGTAATGCCTCCATGTCTCCGGCTGCTTCTGCAGCTGTGCGATCCATCTCCAATTCGAAGATTTTTGCTTCGTACAGAAGAAGACGGTTATTTTTCAACTTGTTCTTTTGTTCTTCAGTTAATCTCATATGGATGTCCCCTTTACATAATAAAAAGACGCCCGACAAGGCGCCTGTTATATTATTGCGCTGCTTCTGCAGCCTGTTTTTCCTTTTCGAGATCATTCAATTTCTGGTTAATAGTATCAAGAATCGTCTGATACTCCTTTATCGATTCCTGGTTCTTTTCAACATTTATTCCCTTTTCGACATTGTATTTAGCGGTATCAAGAGATCCTTGAACCATTTGCTTTTGGATTGTCCAATTCACAATATCCTCTTCAATCGCCTCCACTCTCCGTTTTGTGGTCTGCTCAATTGGAGTTGATTCCTGGGTTTCTTCCACGTTCGTTACGTCCTCCTTTTTTTCCAAGATGACAGTCTTGTTAACGAAAGAAGAGTCATAACCGAAAGAATCCGCTGCTACTCTTAGGGGAATGTAGGTCGTACCATCGATTGCGATGGATTTTTTTTGAAGTTCGACCCCGTCAACGAGAACCGGAAATTCTCCTTGTATTTTCACGCTTTTTCCGGCGATCGAAGTAACGGCGGCATAAGTCGGCATGGCAGAAGCAAAAAGAATTCCAGCGATAAAACTAATGATATGTTTTCGCATCAGCATCCCTCTTTCTCCATTTTCCACCAGTTTAACACTTCGAATATTATCCGCCTAGAGCCGTTACCCTTAAGTTCAAACTATTAATCTGCGATTGAAGAGAGTCGATATCTTGTTTAAGGGTTCGCCCTGTGTCGATGTTATAAACTTCACTCCAATTACGAAACTTTACATAGCCTAAAGTCGGGCTTAACAGTACATTATCTCCACTTAGTTGCAGGTTTCCTTTGCCAGCTACTGTTGCGACGACAAGGCTTTTGACACCAAGCACATTAACGGCGAATATGCGTCCTTCGGTTTCGAACGCGTGAAACTGTAATTCCGGTGAATTAATGGTTTCCTGGGCAGTCATGAGGATGTAGTCCGTATTAGACTTGTAGGCTCCAAAAAGATCGACATCAGGATCCATAACTACATATGGATAAGCACCGTTAGAACTTTGAATCCTCCAACCTGTTGTTACGCCCTTGCCGCTTTTATAAACGCGCCACGGGGCCGAATCCTTGTCCGCGCTGCCTGCCCACAGCCGAATAGGGTCCGGTGCGTCGTTGGCCGAAGACATGCCGACGTCTCCGTCCTTCGACTTCAGTTCTGTCTGGCTGACCGAATATCCACCGATTTCCCGGATGTTGATGCTGGAAATTCGTCCGGCGCCGAACCAGTTGAGATATTTCTGAATGACGCCAACGCGCTCGATCAATTCTTCGAGCGTTTCTTTTCCGGACAGATCGCTGAACTTTGGGATTTCTGCCACTGTTTATCCCCTCCTTTCTACCGAATCGGCAGCTCGATTTGGTCCCAAGACGTTTCGTAGATGGTGGCCGGACCGGTCCCGGTGATCTTTTGCCGCAGGAAGCGCGCGTTAGCCATTAGCGCAGGCGGAACCGGCATCGGGAGCATCTGCATATCAATGTTGCTGCCGAACGTTCCGGCGAGCTTCCACCCGCTGTCGGCGATCGGCTGGTCGGTAATGTAAACCTGCAGCGTACTACCGGCCGGCTTCACCGCCGTCACCCACAGGCCGCGCCACCGGATCAACTGCCCCATGGATGAGGCGCTGATCGGCTTTTGCTGCCACTCCCACGAGATGGCCGCGCCGTTGTCCGTCGTGCCTCCGATCCGAAGCACACGGCCCTGCGCATCGGCCATGTACATCGTATCGCCAACCTTCGCCATCAGAACAGCGTCGATACCGTCCCATACGTTCCAGATGCCGGTCACCGAATCCCAGACCAGGATCGTGTCCGGTGCTGTTGCATTCGCGCTCATTGGGATTGCCACGTACAGATAACGACCATCTGCCCCCATGCAGCTGGTCAGCTTCGCTGACTTATTCATGTTGTCGACGTACCACTGAACGGCTGCGCTGAACTCTTTCCGGGGCCGCGTGCCACCCGAGTAAACATAGATACCGGTCTCATCGAGAAAGTAAATCAGGCCGCCCAGGTTGACGATGCACTGGTCATTAAGCCCGCCGATGTCCTCGGCAACCGGCATGTAGGAATAGTCCTCCGAGCTCGTGCCGTACAACTCCCAGGAGGACGAAGGGAACAGCACAAACACATGCCCGGAGCCCGCGCGCAAACCAATGATCGATTCACCCTGTGGTGTGTTCTTGTCGAAGTTGCCGCCGTCCGCCGGCGTTTGCTCGACCAGGTTCCAGTTGTCGGCGATACCGATTGGCGAGAAGTAAAGTTTCAGTCCGACGGCGCAGTACAAGCGGTTGTCGTGCGTCTCGATGAAGTTAGCACCAGCCGGGGCTGTCGGAACGTTGCTTACGGTGCTGCCGTCGTATCGTTTCATCGGATCGACGCCGTTCGTTGCGATCAGATTCACGTCTCCGAGGTTACCTTTGAAGTTGCAGAACGACCAGACTGCCGAAGTGTTCAGCCCGCTAGCCAGCGGCGTCGACCATGTCGAACCTGTCCACTTCCGCCATGTACCATCGTTGAAAATGGCGTGTAACTCCGATTCCTTCCATGCCCCGAGGCCGAGCACGCGGGTTCCGATTGCTCCGCCTAAAACAGAAAACCCCGGCCGCACGGTCAGGGCTGGGGCGTTTGTACTTATGAAGTTGCGGGCCAGAGGGGACAGCCGCGGGTCGAGCGAGAATGGGTCACGCTTGTCCACCCCGAGGAATTCACGCTGCGTGTGCGTTGGCTTCTTTGGTGAAATGCGGGGCCAGTAGTTTAACATGTTATCATCTCTCGCCTTTCTAAAAAATGTTATTCGATTGACAATAATATACATCGATCATATTATCAATTAGACAAGACTTCCGGATTAAAGGTGATAAAATGGTAAATATTTTGTACTTTTCTTTGTTAATCATATGGGCCGTAGGTGTAACTTACAGTATACCCGGATTCGCTATTTTCGGATTTTCCATTTTGTTTTTCGTGTACGCCTATAGAAAATTTAAAAAGAAGTCGAACAAGACCACCGCTTTAGTGCAAATCATGTGCTATAGCATACCGTTATCATGGCGTAATGTTTTCGGTGGCGATTACGGAGAACTACCGATTGCCTGGTTTTACTTATTTGGCCTGCTTCTCATAATTCATTTGCTTTCGATGAAGAAAGACATAAAACTAAACCGGTCAATGTTTACGCTTGGTCTCATTATTTTTTTTGTAATACTATTTTCGATCATCCCCTTATTGATCACAAACTCGAATTATTTTAGTCAAGGACTGAGTCAGTTTATTATTTTGTCTTTTCACAGCATTATTGTGCTTGTTGCTCTCCTTAAAGGAAGAGTGATAAGTGAAACTAATCTACTGTACATTGAAAAAAGTTACATAAAGGCTGGACTTTTCTCCAGTATAGGCATCATAGTACAGTATGTTTTATTTAAATTCGGAACAACTATTGGGGTTGTAGAGTTCTTTTTAAACCGACAGTCTTTTTACTTTCTATTTTCTGAACCTAGCCATGCATCATTGTACTTAGTAACAACCGCTTTCTTATCGATTCAGCTATTAAGTAATCAAAAGTCCAAAATTAAATCATGGTTAACTCCAATCATCATTTTAATTGGTGCTGCGATTACATCAGCCCGCACAGGATTAGTCGTATTTTTTGCTTTATACATGATGTATATTTTCGTTGGACAAAAAGGTGTAACTCGTAAATTAGTTTCTGCTTTTCTTGGTGTAGTTGGTTTATTCGGTGCCTATAGTCTTTACACATCAGTTCGGCAACAATCCGGTATTAAAGATATTCTTTTCTCCACATCAGAGAGAGATGTTGGTTATGAGATTGCAATCAATATGTTTAAGGAAAAACCATTATTGGGTTACGGATTTAGCAGAGACTATATTTCTTCGTTAATGGGCCAACCGATACCTCACTTTTCATTTTTGCAATACTTGATTCACGGAATCGTATGCATGAATCCTGGCTGATTTTGCTCACCGTGCTTGGAACTTGCTTGATTCCTGATATATTTTCGACCCGGTATATTACCTTGTTGATGGTGCTGGTCTTCCTGAAGAACAACCTCAATACTGAAGAAGTTTTTGAAAGCAGCAATCAATTATCAGGAATACAGACCGGGCGATTGACACAAGCCAAAATATTAAGCAATGCAAACTGAGAGGGTACACCCTCTCAGTTTTTTACTCCAATATATCAACTGCCCCTTCAAATTCTGGCAAAGTTTTTAAATACTCATACCCTTGTTTAATATCATTCAGGGCGTTTTCTTCCACAGATGGAACAAAACTATAAACTTCCTGAATGATCTCTGATTTTCCATCAATAAAAGCTTGACGGTCCACATAGTAATTCAAAGTGAACGTCATCGTTCCCTTATTCTTTCCACTTCTCGAATCGATTCGAGCGTAAGCCCCTTTAACCTCAATTCCTGACGGTGTTGTTATATCCTTTTGAAGAGCCAATGTAATCCCTCCTAGTTCAGGGCAACCCAGTCCGATCCGGTTGCGCCTTTGGCTTTGTACCATTTACCATTCGTTGTGTCGAGAAGTTCTTCACCCACAAAATTAGGTGTAACGGTCGGAGCTCCACTCGACGTTCGGTATCCAATTTGCCCAGATGCCACCCACGTACCTGGTGAACCTGCTGTAATGCAAACATATTCAATCGCGACTCCATTCGCAGGAATTAATGTAAATTTGTCACCTACTTCATACGCAGGATAACCAACAGCGGGTTTAGGAACTTCTGGTGCATTTACAGCCAACGGACCATTTCTCAATGTATGAATCATCTTAATGTCGTCGCTACTATTCATTGTCATTCCGTTAGATAACACTTTATGCAAAGAAATGGCAACAATATCGACGGAAGCCGGAGAATTTTGCCCGGAAGCATTGGTTATTCTAACTTTTAAATAGGCAGTATTCGCCGGAGTTTTGAATATACATGTTTCAGTATTAAGAGGGCTTTTATTTCCAGCAGACGCCCTACAAAAGTGAAGATATTCTTCCGATATCAATGTACTTCCACTATCCAAATACGATACCCGTACAAGGTAACTAATGAATGTACTGCCAACTGGATATGTGGCCCTTCCAGTAAATACAACGGCATATAATGTATTTTCTGACACAGCAACATTAGTCGCATTATCAATTGATACTGTTGAATTCGTGTTGCTTGGATTTAGTTTGAAAACACGACCAATCTCGGCGTCATTTATACGCGAAGTCATGCCTCCGACGGGTGTGTAACCCAGTTTCCAATTGGAGGAACCAGTGTTACTATAACTAACCAATAGAGGGTCAGTAAGAAGGTTTTTACTGAATGACAGAGCTCCACCAAAGTTTACAACCCCACCAATTTTAGCTGATACTGGGTTTTCCACTGTCCCAATACGGCAACTGGAATCAAAACTAGCTCCGCCCCCGTTATAACGAAGTATATTGATTTGACAAGCTGTAAAACTTGCATTCTGAATGCAGTACGAAGTAAAGGAGTTTTCCAACAATCTGACTTGATTATAAGTACCTCCGATTACCTTGATATTCTTTATGAGTGCTGATGCGTCATTAGGTTCAATGTTCAAGTGCAAAGCGCTACCTTGAGCATTGATAATCGTAATGTTTTGGCACCCTTCTACAATCGCAATATCCGATTGCGAATTGTTTTCGAACTGGCAGTTCTCGATGACAACATTTGTTGTTCCGTCCATATAAATGCCCCAAGCATTCGGTCCACCGCTCGTATGCCTGAACCCTTCAAACCTACAATTCCGTATGAAGATATTATTTTGGTTTGTTAAATCAGTTCGGTTCCACTCCAAGTCAGGTTCCAAACAATTGAAGTGGAGATTTTCGTAAACTGCGTCGCTTTTTAAACCAACAAGAACAGGATCGCCGCCGTTGTTATAAAACAGATCAATTTTAGGTCTCCCAATTCCAAATACATTTACCCCCGGTAATGCGTTAAATTTGGACAATCGATATGACTTTGTTGTTGAAGGGAATATGACCATCCCTCCAATTTCTTTTGCCGCCAGGAACGCCTTGTTTACGGCTGCTGTGTCATCATTAACACCATTTCCTCGGGCTCCAAAATCCATAACGTTGACCATGATTGTGCCCCAAACCCGCTGCGCCTCCAAAGCACTCAGCAATTGCCCCGCAATCAGCTCCGAGTTGGTCCCATAATCAACACTCATCGTCACCACTCCACCCTCATCTGAGATGGCGCCGGCTCGCGGTTAACCTTCATGAACTCCTCGATCTCGGCGTTATATTGCTGAATGAACCCGTTGGCCACGTCGAACTCCTTGTTGACCTCGGCCATGTCTTTGCAAAGCGAATAGACCAACACCATCGGGAAATCCGGGTCAAACACCGGATAGTAACCGGTCGACAGCGGCCATGTCGGTTCGACGTAGTGGAACAGCAGCAAGCCGCCCTGAATATCCTTGTCCGGCGTCGGATAAACCCCGATGTAATTCTCGTACGTGTACATAAACGGAGGCTGCCCGGTCTTGTCGTTAATGTCCTCGTATTCGAAGAATTTGCCGGCATAGATGGCCTGAAAGATTTTCGAATGGTGGAAGTTGATTGGGTACAGGAACAGCCCAGCCTGCACATCGAATACCGTCGCCGTCTTCTGGCGGTAGATCGTCCGCATGAGAAACGTTTCTCGGTTGTAAATCTTCCGCAGTTTCGAATCCACCGTCAGGCCGTTCGGATACCGCTCGTCGGCCTCCGCGATGATTTCGCCGTATGTCATTGCCACATCGTTTCACCGTCCTTATACAGAAAAAGGCAGGACATCAAAATGCCCTGCCTCGTCAGGAGTACGAATCATTATTCCGCGGGCACCGGCGGCTCCGCTTTTTTCGCTTCCGCGGTCGTCACTTCGACGATCGATGTTCCAAAAAAACGATGCTTACGCAGGAACGCGATCTTGTCTTTGTCGTTCGTGACGTACTCCCCGTTCTCGAACCGGATGTGCTCACCCGGAACCGGAACGACGATGCCGTCGACAACCGAATTGCGCGCCGGCTTGATGCACAAGACTTGATTCGGGCAGCGACTTTGAAATTTCGCCATGACTGTTTGTACCTCCTTAGCTCGTTACGCCGGTGATGACGGCGTGTTTCTCCGGATTGCGGACTTCGAGGCCCGCCTCCGTGATGTATTGGTCCTTCCGCTGGTCCTCGTCGTTCGCCTGGATGTTGGTCTCCAGCTTCGTATCGCGTCCTTGCAGCGGGCGATATTTGACGGCCTCCGGATCGATCACGATGCCGTAGCCCCCGTATACAGCGCCTTCGAGGATGTGTTGATAGTTCATGATGTTGTAAACGCCAAAAGGCGTGACGTACTTGAAGATTTCAAGGCCGTACTGCTTCGCCAGGTTGTCGACTTGGAGCCTACCAAGCGCCCAGCTGTTGATGACGGACAGCAAGCGAGCCGACGCGAGCAGGATTTTTTCCTTGCTGCCATACTTGAACACGACCTCCGAGATATTGTTGTCGAACTCCGTCTGCGTCAACTGGCCGCCGGCATCGTAGTTGTTTTTGGTCAGGAACGACAGCAGTCCGCCCGTCGTGCGCTTCGGTTTTCCGCCGCTGAGGTCCTCTTTTCGCTCACCGAAAACGAAGGCGCGGGCCATGTCAATCTTGTGCTGCACGCCTGCCTTCATTTGCTGATACGACAGGTCTTTGCCGCCGTACATCTTCGTTGCGTTTTCGGTATTCGTCACACCGAAGGGAGTTTTGAAGATCTGGGTGTAGTTGAATTTGGGCACTTCCTGCGTAGACTTAAGCTCGCGGGTACCGGAACCTTCTTGGTTGGCATTACCGATGATGACGAGCGGATCGTCATCATTGAGCGCGGCCGCCGCCGTCACGCCGTACCCGCGCACGACCGTCAGCGTATTGGTCGTCGTGTTGATGGCCGTCACCAGCAAAACCTCGCCGGTCCGCGGCACCTTGACGACATCGTTGACGGTAAAATACGAGCTGTTGTCCACCACAATGGACGTATCCGAGGGCTGATAGCCGGAAGCGTTGTTCACGGCGTCCCAGCGCGGCAGGAGATCGTCTTCCAACCATTCGAACTTCGGGTTGGTGGCCACTTCCGTGTTGCGTTTCGCGATTTTGAGGAACGACATGAACGGCTCTGCATTGGGCTGCAGCAGCGCGATCGTGTCGCTCATGTCGACAACAATTTTGTTTTGCGTGATGTTTCGGGTATCACGAGTTCCCGTTACTACTGCCATATGTGATCACTCCTTGGATTTGAATTAACCGAAGATGCCGCCGCCGGATCGTCCGGCCTCCAAGATGGCCGCCTTGATTTCGTCCGCCGGCGTCTTCAGTGTCTCTGCCTTGCGTTTTGCTCCTCCGACCGGGACAGCGACGCCTTGCTTGCTTTGTCGCGCCCGCTCGGAGTCCTGGCGGCCGGCTTGCTTGCCGCGTTCGTACGCCTTTGCCGCAGTGTCCCCGAACGCTTCTTGAGCCGCCATGCGGAGCATGCGAGGCGTCGGGTTGAATGCCAGATCGGGATTGCCGAGTTCTGCCGCAACGTCCTGGATAGCCGCCGTAAACTTCTGCATGCCCTCGTCCGTCGCAAGCTGGCGGTATTCCTTCGCCAATTCCTCAAATTGACGCCCAAGTACTTCCGTCCGGCGTTCTTCAACGAGCGGCGCAGTATGTTGCGAGACGGCGTGCTGAACGATTGCCTGGATGGTCGCAGCCGGGTTTTGGCGGAACTGAGCCCAGAACACTTCGTTCAGGTCGACCGACTGTCCTTGTCCTGTTTGTGCAGGCGCGGCCGCCGGCTGCTGCTGAGACCGCGCTTGGCGCTGCTTCGTAAATTCCCGCTGCAGATTGAGATACGCTTTGGCCAGGTCTTCCTGCGTCTTGAACTTACCGAGAATGAGGCCGTTGTCGCCTTGTCCGGCATCATCGCCCGGGGACGCATCGCCTTCATCGTCATCGGCTTGTTCGTCGTCTTGCTGCTCGCCGCCTTCGTCGGCTTCTTCGAATTCCGCGTCTTCGCGTTCTTCGAAACCTTCGGCGGCGTCGTTTTCGTTTCCGGCACTTACGGCCCCGCCCTCGTCTTGTCCGGCATCCGGGGATCCGGGAAGGGTTATCGTCTCGTCACCGAAAATGCTCATTGGGTTTTCCCCTTTCAATGTGGAATATAAAAATGCCCCCGAATAGGAGCCGTTCCACCGAAGTGGATGTGCGGGCGCGGAGTCTCACCGGGCCCGCGGTTTTTAATTTTCTGCGGTAACTACTACTCAGATTCGACAACAACCGGCTTTTTACGGTACCTCGCCACCCTCTTCCACCTCCTCCCTGATCGTTTGTTCAACATGCGAAAGCACCGCAGTAAGCGCCCTTATCGCCCCGCGATGCTGTTGCACCTCGTCCCATGTTTTGCAGTCTTCCAGACGCCCGCGGTGGTAGTCCAGCGATCGATGAATTTCCGCCTCGATGATAGCCCAACCCTCCGTCTGCGTCGTATAACGCACGGCCTGAGCTTCGGTCATACGGCACCCCCGATGGCGCCGGACATCTGCAGCCCTTGTTCCTGCATCGCCGCCGTGTTAAGCGCGCCGCCGGCCGGAGGAACGGAAGGAATGGACGGTGGCGACGCTGCCTGCTGCTGCATAACCGTCTGTAGGACGGCCTGCAACTGTGGCGGCAGCGTTGAGATAAACTGCTGCACCGCCATTTGCTGGATGCTACCGGCAAGCTCGTCATCGGTCGGCAGCAGGTCGTCCGTGTCCTGAATGTCGAAGGACTCGAACACCTTCTGGAGAAGATTGCGGCGCTTATTGGGGAACTGCTGATAAAACGGATCGGATGCTACAATCCGGTACAGTTCCACCATTCTCTGTTTGAATGCCTCTTTGTTGGCCAGCGGCTCCACGTTGCTGCCGGACGCGATGATGTGAAACTCGCCCTGAATATCCTCCGGCGTTATGATCGGCCATTGACTTTCGTCCTGATCGAACAACGGTAGCACGCGGATGTCGGCAATGAACTGCTGGTTGAGCTGCACCATCTTGCGGGCGACACCGAGCAGTAGGCGCTTTTCCACTGAACTGATGATCATCTTGAACCGGATCGACGCGTTGTTGTCCCGCGTCATCGCTTCAGTGGCCGTTCCACCGCTGGCCGCACCCATAACGATGTCGTGCGCGCCGACCGCGTCACGGATGTCCTGCTTGATCATGGCCTCCTGGTTAAAAGAACCCGCCAGCGCGCCGTCAGGAGCGTCCAGCGTTTCAAGGTCGTCCATTTTCTCGACATCGATGACTCCACCCTGTCGCCATACCAACTGATTCGGATCGATGTTTGCCCCGCGACGCTTCTTGAACATCCGTCGCATACTCATGGAACGGTAATCGATCCGCTGGTTACGCTCGGCGTTGAGTTCGTCGCCCAAGTCCTGGGTGATTTCCATGATGCCGATGCCGTAGAACTCCCCGGGAACGCCGCAGTATACGTCCTTGTCGTACGGCTTTTTCTTATGCCAGTACGGATTCGGTCCTTCTGCGACCACCTGACAGCGGTTCAGGATCATGACGCGCAGATCGTCTTCCCAATAGTAGGTTAGGCGGTAAAGATCGTCATCGTGGCCGTTGTCGTCCTGGTCGTCTACCGACGGGAGACCGATCGACGTCATGCGATAATTGCGCGCTTCATTGACCTGGGAATCCTTCGACAGCCGTTTCCAATCAACCCGGATTACCCCCTGTTCTTCCAACGCCTCGAGTTCGCGCTTCGAGACGTATACGTCATGGCCGCAATAGCGAGCGTCGTCGATGTCCGTCGCGTTCGGATCCACAAAAAAGAGGCCCAGATCCACGAATCTGACCTCCGGATCGTCGTATTCTTTGACGCTGACAGACACTTCTTGGAAGTCTGTGACGATTTCACCGCTAACAATCATCGGAAGTTCCTCGCCGGTTTCTGGGTCAAATTCGCCAGACATTACCGGCCGCCGTTCTCGTCGTATTACTTCGCGTTCCCGCAGCCGCCAGCCGGTATAAGCCACGGCCGTACCGTAGATGCACATGCCCTTAAGGCCGTCCGCGAAAATGTCCTGGATGTCCATCGGGACGTTCATTTGATAATCGACGAGCGTTTCCATATTCTTGGCAGCGTCTTCCCATGGCTTGATTTTCGCCTTCACCATTTCGACGAAAGACCGAACATCACCGCCGGAAGTTCCGGGAGGCAGCCCCTTCATGGTAACGTATGGGCGACCAGCGAAAAGCGTCTCGACCAGCCGCGGAAGCACCGTCTCCACCATCGTGAATTGGTACGGAATGGAAATGTTCGAGCGGTCCAGGCGCGGCTTTTTCGTCCGTGGATCGACCACCATATCCACGACGTTACGGTACCGCTTGTACCAAGCCAGCCATTTGTCGCGCCAGACCGCATCGCGCTTTTGTTCGGCGTATTCGATTCGCTGCAGGTACTTTGTCAGGTTTTTCTGCGATTGTTTGGCCAACGTGCCTTACCTCCCCTCTGCGAGTTTGTCTTTAATCTGCGTCAGATCGATTTTGATCAAGTCGGCAAATTTGGCGTTAGCTTCTGTTTGCTGCTGGATGATCTGCCGGTACTCCTGTTCGCGAGCGCGGTTCTCGTTCATCGTGAATGCCAGAAGCGCGACGAACAGAGCCGCGAAGATGCCGTGTTTCAAAGCCTTATCCCAATCAAGTTTCATTTTCGGCTACCCTCCTTACCATCCCGTCCTTCCGAAAGCTGGCTCATAATCTGGGTCGTAATCGATTTGTTCCGGAGCCAGTTGCATCGACTGCTGGCCACGCGCTTGGTGCGCGATCGCCAGCGCCATAATGAGGTCGTCGTGCTTGCCGGGCGCTGCCTCAGGTTTGCCAGTGGGCCCGCGAACGAACGACAGCATCTCGTAGAGCGTCGGCAGATCGTTGATCAGATGGATCGACTCCCGAACGATCGCCACGAGTTCCGCAATGATGACCGGCCGTGTCACGGGCGTCGTTTTAAAGCCATGCTTGCTCTGCTCAGGCTCGTTGTAATCGTCGATCTGCTCGCGCCGGTATTGGTGCCAGTATCCGAGGCGTTCAAGCTCCTTGACCGGGTGCAAGTCAAAGTTGACCTCGATCGCCGCAAGCGCGCCGTTATAGAAGCGGCAGAAGCAGTACATCTGCTTGGCGAACAAATCCGTGTCGCTGTGCCCATGCCAGACGGCCACCTGCTCGCCGGTGATATTGTCCAGCATCTGGCCGGCGCTGTAGTCCTTGCCGCCCTCCGAGGTGTCCCCGCCGAGCACGTACGGGCGTCGCGGCTCAGGATGTTTGTAGATGGTGACGACGCCGTTCGGATCCGGCACAAAGCTAATGCTGCTGTCGACGATCATCTGGTCCTTGTATTTGAAAACGAAGTTCCCGCGCACAGGCAGTTCGTCCGGGCGCATCGTCGCCCGCTTGGTCTCCAGGAATTCGATGCGCGCCATAACCTTCCGTGTATCGAATACCGGCGTGCCGGTCATCAGGAACGCCTCGAGGTCGTTGGCCGGATACTCCTGCTTGAACGCGTCCTCCTTGCTCATGTCCGGCTTGCTCGGCATCTCGCTGATCTTCCAGCGGCGCCATTTGAGTTGCGCGTCATCGACGCCATATTTCGAGATCAGTTCGCGCTCATCTTCGTCGTATTCCAGCGTTTCCCCCGGAGCGAGTTCGAGGCGATACTCCGGGTGTTGGAACCAGGCATAGAAGTGCGCCTTCCACGTGTTCTTTCCGCGCTTGGCGTCCTCGTACGTCTGGTGGTAGTAGTTGCCGACGCCGTTGGCCGTGCTCTCGATCACGACTTCGCCGTCCGGCGGAACAGCCTGCAGAAGTCCGGTCATGAGTTCTTCCGGGTTAGGCCAGAACGCGACCTCCGAACACAGGAGATAGTTGATCGTCTGCCCGCGGCCGAAACTGCTGGATCCAGCGGTACCGACGTAAATCCGGCTGTTGTTTCCGGCGAAGTAGTATTCCTTCCGGTTGCCGTATTTTGGCTTATTTTTGCCGTTGTTGAGCTGCTCCTTCTTCGCTTCCGGAAGCCGCTCGTACATAAGCTGGACCGTCTGGAAAAGCTTCTGCGTGCTGTCCGCATCGTGCGCCACGACGACCGCCGTGACGTTTTCCTCATTTATGACGCACTCAAAAAACCTCGCGAGCGTCAGGGTCGAAAACCCAAGCTGGCGAGGTTTGAGAATGATGTCGCGCTTCGTCTTCGCATCCCAATACATGGACTGTATCGGATTGAAGCGCAGCGGCACGACCTGTTTGGTTTTGGTACGGATGTATAGTCGCTCTTCGATGTACTTGCGCGGTTCCCGCACCCATTTCGGGGTGTTCTTGACTTTGGCCTGTTCCTTTATCCGGTCGTGGATCTTGGCGAGAAGCACATGTAGCGCACCTCCTTTGCGATCATAGGAAGGTTTTTATCTTTATTTGTCGAATATTTCCATAAGGGGAGGTGATTCGACATGCCATCTACCGGTGAAAAACCAGGCAAGGGAACCTATGTCTGCACAGATTGCGGCCAAACTGTTGTTCTTGACGATGATTCCGACAAGCTTCCGCCTTGCCCGAAATGCGATAACACAGAATATCGGTAAGTAGAATGTAGGACCACTGACGAAAACCTCTTCGTCAGTGGTTTCATCCCTCTTCGTACCCCCTCAGTTCCTTTTGCTGCTCCACGATCCGCTGCATGCGCGGATTTGCCGCTATCTTCTGTTCAGCGATCTCGTAAGCCTCTGGACTGGCCTCGCGAAAAATTTCCATGAACAGCTGCAGGTATTCCTGAATCAGGTTGAACTCGAACGCCTTTTCCCGCAGCGAAGCCATGAACCGCGCGTTTTCCCGGATCTCCCGGTTGAGCACCGCCATGTTCCCGATGTTGCGGCGTAGCTCCAGCGTGAACGCAAGACCCCAATGGTCCAGCGTCGTTGTGTCGGTGCCCTCTTGACGAAGCAGGTCATGCAACTGCTGCATGCGCCTTTCGAAGTTTTCCGGGAGCGACGATATCCACTCGAACCTCTCGGCCAGCGCCGCCGTCGTCCGATACTGCAGCTCGATAAGGTCGATGTCGCGGTCTACGAGGCGCTGCACGCGTTCCGGGACGGATTTGACCGCCTGTTCGCGGCGCTTGTCCGGCGGCTTGGCCGATGCTTTCGCAGGCGCCATCATGACGCTAGCGCTGCCTTCCATGGCCTCGATGTACCGGCGCACGGCCATGTTGCTGATCGGTTGCTTGGCGGCCTTGCTGCATTCCTCGGCGATCTGCTGCGGGTTTTTGCCTTCCAGGAGTCCGGCGGCGACGATGCTCTGCAACCCGAGTGCTTCGATCTTCATCGGTTTAGCCACGAATTGCAGCCCCCCTTTCCGCTTAACGTTAAGCCGTGAAAAAAACGTTAATTCTTCGTGGTGAGTAATCGTTAAAAAAGCGAAGAACCCGCGTCACGTAAGGCTTCACGGGTTAACGTTAAAAAATAACGTTACACCAATAGGTGGCGTTCGTAAGGTAAAAAAATAATCCCTCGCCACCGTTTAGTGGGAGGGAAAAATCGATCAAAGGAAATCGAAAAGGTCACCTTGAAAAAGCATACTCCGAATCTTCTTCTCTGCCGCCTCGACAAAACTCTGAACACTCCCTTTCTGCACTCCAATCAGTTCGGCCACTTCTGAGTACGACAATCCGCCTCCAACCACCATCGTATACGCCTCGCGCTCACGGTTCGTAAGCTTGGCCAGAACATTTTCGATGCGCTGTCGGTCCTCATCGGTCACACTGGACGCCTGCACGGCTCCTCCGGCGCTCCTGTGCCCGATGTAAGCCTGCAAGACGATCGGGTCCACCGGACGCTCTCGTTGGTACGCTGCGCGCCTCTCGATGCCCCGGCGGTTCCCCGGCCGCCTACCTGTTTCGAGCCATTCCGCAGCGTATTCGCATTCTCCGATCATCTCGTTGATCGTCCGCCGGTCGCCTTTGTCCTTCGTGCGCGCCAGAAGCGCGCGAGCCATCCTTGCAGAGCGCCGATAGTTCTCCGCTGTCGCCGGCCCCAAATTCATCACCGTGTACCCGCCCGTCCGCGTATAAAGCTGTCCGATCGCCATTCCCGTTTCCCCCTCATCCCGTTATGGGCAATGGCCCTCCGAAGAGGGCCGTTCTTTATTTCATATCAACGACTTGCAGCGGAAACAGTTTGTCATTAACAACGTTTCTCCACTTCCACAGCACTTCTACTTTTTGTTCCAGGGTGAGTTCCGCAGTTGCTTCTCCATCCAACGGTACGTTAGCGTTCCCTTCAGCCAGTCCACCGGCGTTGACGTTGTCCTGGTCCACAGAAAATCGGTCGTCTTTGACTGCAGTGCTTTCCTCCTTCTTCGTAGGAAGCGGCAGAGGGGCTTCTCCCAGCCTCGCCAGGCCTCGATTGATTTGCTCGATGCGTTCCCGTTCCAAGCGAGCTTTCCGCTCTTCTTCGCTTTCTACCGGCAGCGTGGAGGTAAGCTTGAGGCCGCTAAGAACGCCACCGCTGGCAGAACGATTTTTGTAGGCGCGCAACATGTTCTCGAGCTCGTCGATCTGGCTCTTGAGGCTGTTTACCTGCGAAACGGCTTTATCGCGCTCCGCCTGCGCCTCTTCCATGAGCGCCACAGCATTGTCGCGCTTGGCTTCGGCGTCCGCCTGGGCTTCCTCGGACGTTTGGCGATCGATTTCGGCTTTCTTCAGCGCGTCTTTAGTCGAATCCAGCTGGGCTTGCAGCGATTCAACCAGCTGCGCGAGGTTTTGGCGCTCAGTTTCCGCCGCCTCCAGCTTGGCTTGATACTCTTCCTGGATCTGCGCGATATAATCGTTACCGGCCGCAAACGCCTGCTCGTACGCCTGCTGGATGAGCGAAATGATTTCGTCGTTGGCACCGGACACGCCCCACAGCGCGTCGTAGTCCTGCGGCAGCTCGACGGTGGCGACCGTGGCGGCTTGTTGCTCGAGGCGGTCGATCTCGGCGATCTGGGCGGCCAGGCGCGCCTGTTCCTGCTCGATGACCGTGATTCGGAATTTGTCATCGATCGGATTGAGTGCTGCCTTTTCCGTCTCCAATTCCTCGTATTTGGCCTGCAAAGTTTGCTTGTCCATACAGATCGTTCCCCTTATAATTGGATTGACGGGGCCTCTTATAAGGGGCTTTTTTTATTTATCCGTGAAGGATCATGTCGGCGATCTCACCCATGGTTCGGTTCCTCCAGTCCGGCGAGTCTCACAAGTTCCGCCTTCGCGTTTGCCGCAAGTTCCCAACATTCGTTAGACTGCGGTTTTTCGTCCAAAGCGGCGGCGTTTACGTATGCTCGATACCGCTCCATCGCAAGCCGCCACTCCAGCACCTTACGGGCGACTTCCTGCGGGGATTCGGTGATTTTGATTACCCAACCGCGTTTAGTAGTGATTTCCGTAAATCCATAACATTCTTCGATGCTTTCTATAGATTCAACTTCAATGATGATTTGTTTCTTATTGCCTTCAGAATCAATTTTCGTCAACCGTATCATGCGTCCTCATCTCCTTCCGGCGCGTTGATGCTGGGGATGGTGATTACATTAGGTGATATTTGATCGAATCTATAATCGATTTCATGTCCGTACATTTTCACAACCTTTTCAATCGCCTCACAAATATCGCATTCGCGATAATCCCGTTCACCCGTCGCAAAGATGTTGTTGTAATGCTCTTCAAAAAGTCGTTGTACGTCAGGAGGGCAATATTCCCTCACCCGTTCCGCCCCGGTTGGTTCGGTCATCGACCGCGTGCTGCTGATGATGGGGCCTTTTGTATTCCGGACGTTCATTCGTTCCCATCTCCTTTCATAACATCCACCACGATGCCTTCTTCAGAATATCTCCCGGGAATATGGTCATCAGGTGTGGCGTTTTTGTGCTGGTTCCTAAAATACAGTTCGCCATTTTTGTAACGTTCGACTTTGTACTGAACACCGTGAAACTCCCAAGTGTCTCCGACTTGAATATTCCTACCGTTTCGATCACGCATCGCTCTCGACTCCTTCCTCGTCCACTTTTGGTAAAGGCAATCCGTAATGAGCAAGGAGCACAAGTTGTATGCCTTCCCAACTTGGACAATCCTCGTATCCTTCTATCTTATTTTGAATTTCGTCTAAATACCTTGGAGATAACGTCCATCCGGACTGACGTTCAGCTTCGTCCGCAAGCGGTAATTCCATGCACCGCTGCGCCCCGGCTGGTTCGGTTGTGGTGGAGAGGGCTTCAAAAGATATTTTCTTGGCCTTATCAATCCATTCCATGAAAAATCCTAATTTAACTGGTTCACTTACTATCGCTTCCAACGCCGCCCTTAGCCGTCGAATTTTATCGTGTAACTGCGCGTTTTCACGCTGCATCACTTCGCTGATTGCTTTCCATTCTCCCTCTGCTGGGGAGGTGATGGAAAAGTCGCCGCGTACAATTCGTGCCGCCCAGGCTCTTAATTCGCCAGCAGCAGATATGTTTCCGACAGCTTCATGCACGTCTGCTTTTCCGTTCAGAGCTTTTACAATCGCTTTGCCGCTTACAGCATCACTCATGATCGGTTGCCTCCTCACCAAATGTCATAGCGGAATTCGTATTCTTCGATAATGTCCGCAAGCCGCCAAGTTTCTTCGAACATTGCTTCGCCGTCTGTTGTCTCCACCACAGCCGTTCCGGCCGGAATATCGATAGATTTGAGCAAAACATCTCGCTTCTGCCCTTGTTTATGTCTGAGGTAAAAAGTCATTCCCGATCCTCTCCTTATTCCCTTATGGGGTGATGGGGGAGGATGTTTGTCCTCCCTTAGAATAGTGTCAATTGCCTGCCGGCGTGTTCGGCTGCGACTGGGTTGATCCAGAGGACTTCGGTAGCGATTTTCCCTGCTTGAGCGAGAACGTCTTTTCTCTCACAATGCCAATGGCTCAACCTTTTGAGATACAATGGATGCTCGTATCCAGATAAAAGAACAGGCCCGGGATGAGCGTCTAATGCATTGAGCAGCTCGAGGTGTTCGTTTTCATCCATTTCATTTTTGTAGACCTTCCCTGTTCGCGTAGAAAGAAGATATGGCGGATCCGCGTAGATCAATGTTTCAGTTGAACGATATTCCTTGATAAGTTCCAACGCCGGTTTCTGTTCAATTTGTGCACCCTTTAACCGATCCGTAACAATCATCAGGCGCTCCGGCAACATGTCCCATAGCTTGATTAGACTTGGCGAATTGGCATCATGGTTATTTCTCCATCCGGTTCTGTTGCTTAGTTTTGCACCCATCGCCATCCAGCACCGCACCAAGAACCTTCTCGCCCTCTCTAGCTCGTCCGCCCCCTCCATGTCGTATGAGGCGTAATATTCCTCCCGGCTGTACGGCGTCCAATAGACCAAGCGTGCAAGCTCGTCCGGACGATCCCTGATCACTCGGAACAGATTGACCACGTCACCGTCCAGGTCGTTGATTGTCTCAAGCGGGGAGGGCTCCTTGTTGAAGAACACGGCCCCGCTGCCGAAGAACGGCTCAAGGTACGTCTTATGCGGCGGCATATGGTCAATGATCCATTCAGCCATGTTCCACTTGCTGCCTGGGTAGTGTAAAATGCGCGGGGCGGTCATGCGGCATCTCTCCTCAACCAATCATCAATCACCCGAATTGCGTACATGATCGGATAAATTTGCAACGGATTCACCGCGTTACCCAGCGCCTTCAGACGTGCCGACCGGTTCTTGACGCCCGTCGCCACACGCGGCGGTTCCCAAGTATGCTGCGGCTGCCCCATGAGTGCCGGTTGCGGATATTGAGCGATAAACTCGGCGAGAGCATCCAGCGGGTTCACACCTCCGTCCAACCAATTGGAAAGTTCATGAGCGCTTCCACCCATTCCGGGTTGAGTTGGCCGGTTTCCCCCGAACGAATCACCGCCCCGGGGACTGTGTCCCGGTCCGATTGAGACGGCGGAAGCATTGCATTCTTCGCGTCCTGCGCCGCTGGCGTGGGCCACATCTTCACTATTCCCGGCAGCCCATTCCTCGGATCGTCCGATATATTCCCACGCTTCTCCGCATCGTTCGCCCGGGGCGTCGGCCAAAATTTCACCGCTCGAACAAGTCCTTCGTGTGTCGGAGACGATCTTTTTCTGTCCTTGTTCTGCAGTGGTAGATTCGCTGCTGACGTTGCATCGAATGTCCTCGGTGTAGGCCACAATGAACACCCTGTCTCGTCTATGACTGGCACCGACGGCCGCAGCTGGAATAATAAACACTTGCGCGGCGTAGCCCGCCCCTCCCAGGTCAGTAAGCACATCGTCGAGCCCCAAAGTGACGTGCCCAGCAACATTTTCGCCAACAAACCAACGGGGCCGGATTTCCGATAAGATTCGCTTAACTTCTGGCCAGAGGTGGCGGTCATCTTCCGTGCCTCGTCGCTGCCCGGCGACACTGAAAGGCTGGCAAGGGTATCCGGCGGAAATAAGGTCAATTGCTCGACCGTCTCCGATAATGCCAAGTCGCTCCAACTCCTTTCGCGTAAAATCATGAACATCGTCGATGATCGGCACGTCCGGCCAGTGTTTGCGGAGGACGCGCTGCGGGAACGGTTCGCGCTCGCAAAAGCACACCGTCTCCATGCCCGCCCAATGGGCCGCAAGATCGATCCCTCCGATGCCGGAAAAAAGTGACGCCTTACGCATTCTGTTGACCTCGTTTGCGCCACAAAGCCTGATAATACCGCAGCGTACTTAACTTGATCTTGTATTTTTCAGCGATTTCTTGGTCGCTCATCTCATCCCCTCAATCCATACAAAAATATCCCTTGCTGATCCGCTCTATGTCGTCCTCAGTGGCCGGCGAAATCAAGAACGCACGGCCACCGACGAAGATTATCGTTTCTTCCCCTTCCTTTAGTTCGAGAAGGTGATCTAGGAAGGGGAATGTTGCTGGTTTATTCATCTGATTAAGCTGCTCCTCTGTTTGCGATGATCATTTTCTTCACGCGCTTTTTGTAGACGTTCCAGAACGCTTGCAGTCTGCTAGACGCGATTCCGACTTCCTTGGCAAGATCAATCCACTTCTCGTTCTCTTCGCGGCGCCGGCGCAGCAATTCGGGGAAGTTATACGGGATGTCCGGGAATTCCGGGCGTTCTTGCAGGATGAAGTTTTCAAGTTCTTCCTTGTCCACATCCGGCTCTTCGTCCTCTGCTGCAGACTCTTGATCGTCCTGTGGTCCCGATTGTTCATCCTGGTCGTCCTGTTCTCCCGGATCGTCCGATTCTCCCGAGCCGTCAGCCTCTTCGTCGGTGAATTCGATCTGCTCGGATTCTTCGCCGTCTTGAACAAGTACGTCTTCTGGATCCGAATCAGCATCATCTGCTGGTTCGCTACGTTCGATGCGCTCCACTTCGCCGCGGGCGTTCACGGTTGCGACAAGGCCGCCGCCGGGCACCCGTTCAAAGTCCATTTCCATCTGCGGTTGTCCGAATTGGACCAAAATGCGCTCGCCACGATGTTGCGCGATTTCCGCGATTTTCGAGAACGTCGTTCCTTCCGGGATCTCAAGTACGATTTTCGTTTTCTTTCCGAGTGTGATTTGCGGGAAATCCGCCATGAATTGAACATTGCTCATTTAGCCTCTTCCTCTCATATGGGTTTGATGGTGATTTCTACTCGCGGGCGCTGCCCGTACCATTTCGAAACATGGACATCTACGATTTGGCTGTCATCCGTCCAGATCACGTTTTTCAGCGCGTCCTTGATGCCCTTCAGGTAGTTGTCCGCATCCGGCTTCGTGGTCGGGCGAATCAGACCGGATTCGGCGTCTGCCGCCTTCTTTTTGCTGAAAGACTTCGGGATCGGACGAAAAACTTTGATTTCGAGAGCCAGCGCTTCATCCAGCAGTTTCGCCGGCGCATGTTCAGAAGCGGCCAGCCGGACGTAATCCTTGTAATCGCGGGATTTCTTCGGGTCGTAAGCCATTGCTCGTCCGGCTACGACTGCAAAACGAGGTCGTCCTTGCGCGACTGGTTCACCGAAAACCGTGAAGGAAATCCCTTTCTGTTCGGTCACCGCCGTGGTCCGCATCGCTTCCACCCCAATCCCTGGCAGACCGGAAACATCCGGATGAATGCCTGGATAACCTCGCGTTCGCCGTTAAATTCCGGTCCGATCGGCCGGCCTTTGTACGTCAGCCTATACATTCCACTCACGCTCCCCTCTCGTAGCGGCCAAAAACGGCCATGAATTCGGTGTACCCTTCGCCCATTTCCTCCAACGGCAGTTCCGGGAAAGCGGCCCGCGACTCGTCCGCCGAAGGTATCCGGCCGGTCCGCATATACTGCTGTTTGAGCCATTCATACAAGTGCCATCTGTTCTGCATGCGTATGCCCCCTGTCTACGTCTACGAACCTGTTGAAATTTTTCAGGAAATACAGCTCCACTGTGCCAATCGGGCCGTTACGATTTTTCGCAATGATGAGTTCGGTGATGTTTTTCCTCTCCGTATCGCGGTTGTAATAATCATCGCGATACAAGAAGGCGATAATGTCAGCTTCCTGCTCGATTTCGCCAGATTCCCGCAGGTCCGACATCATCGGGCGCTTGTCCTGACGCTGCTCGACCGCCCGGGAAAGCTGGGCCAGGCAGATGACCGGGACGTCCAATTCCTTGGCCATGTCCTTCAGGAGGCGAGCGTTTTCGCTCACAGCCTCGTATCGGTTCATCCTCGGATCCGGCGCCCGGATCTTGCCGAGATAATCGATCAAGACCAGCGACAGCCCGCGCTCGCGCTTAATCTTCCGCGCCTTGGCCTTAATCTCGTTGACCGTCAAGCCCGGCTGCTCGTCAATAACCAGGTTCGCTTCAGATAGACGGCTCATAGCCAGCGTGTACTTTTCCCACTCGTCGTCGCTGATGAGCCCCGAGTTGAGTTTCGAGAGGTCAATCAGCGATTGGTTTGCCATCGCCCTGCCCGCCAGCTGACGAGCCGATTGTTCCAGGCTGAAAAAGGCGGTCGGTTCCCCGGGGCCTTCCGGGGTCAAGCTCACGTTAAGCGCAATCTGTTGCCCGAGCGTGGTCTTGCCCATCGATGGCCGCGCGCCGATGATGATCAGGTCCGCCCGCTGCAGGCCGGATGTGATTGCGTCGAGGTCCCGGAATCCCGTAGGGATGCCGCTGACGCCGCCGTCGCTGCTGTAGTACACCTTCTCAAACTGTTCGTGAAACCGTATGACGGCTTCTTTCATCGTGAGCAATGTATCCGTCCGGGCCGTTGCTTCGTTCAGGCGCGCGAGGTTCAGTTCGGCTTTGCTGATCGCCGCCCGGATTTCGTCCTGCTCCCGCAGCGTCGTGGCCTTAACGAGTTCTTCGCCGATCTTGCCGGCCGATCGGAGCATGGCCAAGTCTTTCAGCCGTTCGCAATATTTCTCGATGTCCGCGGTCGAAAAAACCGAATGTGCCGCCTCGACGATACTGCTCAGCGATATGTTCTGTTCGGCCAGGCTCGGCGCGATCAGCTGCAGATCGACGCTCGTTTCGTCCTCGCTCCACGCCTCGATGATCTTCTCGTAAATCCGCATGTGCGAGCGGTGGTAAAAGTATTTCGGCTTCACGATTTCGATCACGTCCGCGATGCACTCCGGATCGCTGATCATCGCGCCAAGGATATGCAACTCGAGTCGAGTGTCAAAGGGCGGTTGATAATCAAGTTCCATGCTGTACGGTCTCCTCTGCACGTTGTCGCAGTCTTTCTTGCTTTTCGCGAATCAGGCGCTGCTGCCGTTCGATAAATTCCCGCGTCTGATCTGCGGATGGCGTTGGCGGTCCGGTTGTCCGGGACGTGCCGCTTTCTGCCGGGGCCGCCGGTGGCGCTTGTCCGTTTGGTGGCTTACCGGGGCCACCGCGTTCCTGGAATCCTTTCAGCACGCCGTTGATATACTTGAGCGTTCGCACTTTGGCGCGAACTGCTTCTCGCATTGCTTCCAGCAACCATTCACCGCCGTAGGTGTCAAACATGTCGGAAAGATCTTCGACCTCGAATTGCGTCACCTTGTTGTCTTCGGTGAAGTGCTCTTCGTAGATCCGATAGATTTTCCCGAATGAAAAATCTTCGGTTGTGACAACGGCTGAAGCAGCGGCCCCGGTATAGCACGTATTATCTCTAGTACTACTACTGTTTTTAATACTGTCTTTAAATATGTCTTTAGAAACCCCGGAAGCCGCGTCATTACTCGGATTATCAAGGGTCGATGTTCCCGTTTTGGGAACTTTTTCGGAAAAAATGTTCCCGTTTTGGGAACCCTCTTGTTCCCGTTTTGGGAACATTTCGGACTCCTCTTCATCAAAAAGTTCCTGTTTCGGGAACTTTTTCATTCCCTTTTTGGGAACTTTTTCATTCCCGTTTTGGGAACTTTTTTGCATATTCAGATGGAGGAGTTCGTCGAATTTGAACTCTTTCCACCCCTTCACCGGAGACACTTGCCATTGCTCATGATCCTTGTTTACCTCGAACGTCTTCTCCTCTCGATCCCAAAAAATCACTCTGCAGGATTCGAGATACTGGAGTTCCTCTTTGATGTGGTTCCTGCCGATTCCGCACAGTTCGAAGTAAACCAGCTTAGGGATGTAGGCCGTTTTCTTCTGGCATCCGTAGGACAATCGCCATATGAAGTCGATAATGTCCTTCTGGCGCTTGGAGAAGTCCCGACGGATGACCTCGTCCCAAAGCTCATTTGCAATTCGTATGAACCCATTGCCTGTTTGCGGGCTGGCCATCCGTCTGACACCTCCTACGCAGGGATAACGCGAATACTTCCGGTCTCACGATGCATGATGTGCAGCTCATTCGGAAGGCTTTTTACGACCAGCCAGTTATCCGGATTGAGCTGGACATACCGGATCGCTTCCTTCTGGCGGCGTGTAGGCTTTTTGCCGTTTTTCATGGTCATTCACCCCGTGTTCCGCTCTTCATAGCGGTTATCGGTTCCAAAGAGGATAGCGTGCTCAGGGGACCAAGGAGGAGGGCCAAACTTGTTCAGATAGCCCAGGCGGTTGATGTATGGTTCCACGCTATCTTCAAGGTGCAGGGCCATCAGAAGTTCCCATGTGGCCCTGACGTCGTTCAGCGCGCGGTGAGCGCCTTGCAGCTCGATTCCGTATCGTTCGCACATGTCCGACAGCTTATGGGGGTAAACATGACGTTCGCGGCTGATTGTAAGGGTATCGATGAATGGATTCCGAAATGTCTTTCCGCCGATTCGCTGCATCGCCCAATGCAGGAACTGAAGGTCAAAGGCCGCGTTGTGCGCGACCAGTAGGCTGTCTCCCATGATGTTCCGCAGGATCTTAAAGGCGATCATCTCGTCCATCCCGCCGGCGAGCATCTCCGGCCGGATGCCGGTCAGTTCGGTGATCTTCGGCGGCAGTTCGCGGTCTTCCAGCCGGACCAGCGTCTCGAATTCGGTAACGATCTCGCCGTTTATCACCCGGATCGCGGCCATCTCGATGACGCGGTCTTCTTTAGCGTTCAAACCAGACGTTTCGAAATCGAATACGGTGACGTCATTCAGCAATTTATTGCCTCCTATCGCGGTCATCCCGCAGAAATATGTGCGGATACTTCGCCCGGACCACCGTGAACCCCGGGTATGCCACGGCGAAGTACCTCCTAACCTCCTGCTGAAAGGCCTGCTTGTCCGTCTTCATGAGCGCCCAGATTCGTTCTGAGATCATGGATTGGAGAAGCGGCCTTCCGTACTCATCGGGATATTTAACCTCAGTCGGCATTCATTGCCGCCTCGAATTCCATTTCCTCCTCAGAGGAAATCCTGGATTCAAGTTGGTGCTGGGGTTCCTCCTCGTTCGTAGCAGCTCCGTTAATCTCGATGATTTCGCCACCGGAATTAATATCCCGACGAACGGTTTCATCTCTGTCGACAGCGTCAGCCACTTCAATACTAATGGGAAGATACTTCCAACCGGCGCGGATCACGGTTTTTTTGTACATTTCCTCGGGATCCGTGAACCACGGATTGTCCGTCCTACCATACTGGATGGCGTTCTGGTAGCCGCTAGACCGGTCACGATGCTTCAGAATCTCAGAAATCGGCATGTAGAGAACGTAATGACCGCCATCCTTAAACTTGGCCACCATGTACGCGCCGCGGGCTGCTCCCGACTCTGAAATTTTTTCATCTGTCCGGATGTGCCACGGAATGTGAGTCAATTTTTCTTCCAGCCCATAAACGAGTTCCAATTTGTCGTTTTCGTAAACGACGTGTGCGGAGATGGACTGAATATGCCCGCTGCGTCGGGCGAGGTCGATCATCCCTTTGTAGCCCAAAACAAATTGGACCTCGCTGACGCCCTGCTTTTTGTTCTTGAAGGGTACAAAATAGCACTGGCCGAGAATCCCCGGTTCCAGTCCGAGTTGGGCGGCTTGCATAACGGCAGCCATAAGAGAGGGGACGGTACATTCCAATAGCTTCGGGTTCGTTCGGATCGTCGTCAGCGCGATACGGCTCAGGCGGTCGATGCTCATATGTTTGGGAAGAGCCTCGGCGATCTGGCTTTTCATTTTTTCCATATAGGCCCCGATCGTCTGGGCCGGAGTCGGGGCCGGCTTATTGTTATTTGCCGGCGTTTGGTTCTGCAATTTGTTCGCCAGTTCGGTATTGGAACGGCTCGTATTTGCTGCTGCCATCAGGTGGACCTCCTCACTTAATCAGGAACCGCCGGACCGTGGTGGTCTTAGCGAATTCCTCGTAGATTTCCGGCCTCTCGGCCTTAAGGCGTTTCGTATCGAGCGACGTCGTTTCGTTCGACTTCCAGGTCGCGACCTTCTCGCCGTTGAACAGGATCGTTTCTGCGTCGCCGGCAGCCGCCTTGATAAAGTTCTTGGCTGCCTCGAGCCGGGCTTCGGCTGCCTTCGCCGCCTCCTGAGCTTCCCGGAGTTCCTTCACTCGATCGGCCATATCAGGAGGCAACGCCACGATGCTGTCCGGTTTGCTGGTCGGGTAAAGGTAACTCAGTAGGTCCGTCGAAGCCTTGCTGCCGTCGATCATCGGCGGGATTCTTTTCAGAACATGCTCATTCCAGAAGTGCTTTTCGATTTCGATCAGGTACTTTACAATGCGCTCATCGCGTTCCACGTACCGATGCTCGAACCGGTTACCGCCAATCAGCACCGCGAAGTGGCCGTAATCAAGGCCAAGGACGGCCATGTAATGCTGAAGCTGGATCGCATAATTGTCAGGGATCCGACCATCTTCCCAGTCGCCCGCTTTGTAGGCGCTCGCCGTTTTCACTTCCAGGATGCCTCGACGCTTATTACCGTCCGTCACCAGTCGGTCGACGTTACCGATCATGAAGTGATGCTCTGGATGCCGGTACATTTTGTTGGTCCGCTGAACTTTCAAACCGGTTCGAAGCGCAAACTCCTTCGCCACAACGTCCTCGAGGACGTTCCCCCAATATGCGGCCTCTCCAGCCTCTTCCGGCTCCATCTGGCCCGTCTTTTCCAGGAACACTGCCACCGCCGATTTGTAGGGGTTCATGCCGGCAACAGCGGCCGCGTCGGAACCGCCGATCCCGCGCTTGCGGAGTTTCAGCCAGGCATCCCGATCAAGGCCCTTTGTGACGGCTGCCACGCTCATTGCCATCGATGATTCACCGTCCCTCTTGAATTTCAGGCCGCCACCGTGCTAAGATGGCGGCATAGGATTAATGCCGATGACCCGTTGCCGCGGGTCATTTTTCGTTGCTGTGGATCAAAACCAAATGCAATTCGTTGGAATACGGGTACACCTTCCTCAACTCCCGCGAAAACACGTTTACCTGGTTTCCGAAGTTGGTCGTCAAGTATCCGTGCAAATTCGCCGGAAAATGACGATTGTAGAAATGCCCCATGAATTTCGCGAGCGCCACTAAGAATTCCGCCGCGCTGCCGCCGTCTTCGATCAATTCCTCGGCTCTGTCGAAAGTCTCAGCGAGCAACGTTTCCAACCCCGAAAGCTCTTTCGTAGCCTTTTCCAATCCATCACCGCCTTTCGTATGTAGTTCAAGGTGGCCATGGGCCATTCTTCCATGGACTCCGTTTTCCTCCGGGCAACAGCACTCGGCTGCAATCGTGACTCAACGGCAATCATGTGGTTGTCCCACGGCCAAAGACCCGGCAGGTTTGCGTCTCTCTTCCGCCACCACCTTGGATGAGCTTGAGCCCATCTGTGAGGGGACAAGCCGCAGCTTATCCGCTCACGGGACAGGTTCAAACCTTTCGTTTCTGAGACTGCGGTATCTGCTTGCGGAGCCAGATCTCCACTTCCGTCCAGCTCCCCTGCCAAAACCGCTGCACCTTATCGTTCAGTCGAACGGTCAACATTCGATTCGCATTATCGCGTTTGATTGTGGCACCTATCTCCGAAGCCAACCGCCGCACTGCTTTTTCGGAAGCGGATTTTCTCATTTGCCCACTTCCCTTGCGACGATATGCTGTGTTAAAATGACAGCAACCAGAGTCCTTATCCGGTCTCTCAATCGCACCCGTCCCGCCAGACGGGTGCTTTTCATTTGTTCGGGCTTGTCCATCCGTTCAAGCTCCGCTATGCATCCGTTCAGGTAATCGATGGCCGCCGGCCGGATATCCGGGTCTACACGATGCGGGTGACTATGCAGCCAGTCCCGCACGTAGATCAATTCTTTCCGGCGCTGTTCCCGCTGCTTGCGAAGCTGCTCTTCGGTCAGCTTCTTCGCTTTTGGCATCAATATTCCACCCCAATCCGTTCGATTTCGGCCTCTTCCAACACGCACGAGAGGCAATAATCCTGGCCACCGTACCGGAATTTCTCACTACGGAGCGGAAGCCCGCAGCAGTCGCAACGGGGGCCGCAGAACGGTTGCTTGCTCCGGTATCGTTCTGGGTCATACCCGCCGGCGTAGGCGTCCAAGCTTTGCGTTAACGGCATTTCGACTCCCCTTCCTTCTAAGATGGATACTTTCCGTGATCGACTTCATGTTCCTCACCAGCGCCTCCAGGCTCAGCAGTTTCTTCCATCCGTCCCGGCCGGCGCCCGTGAATTCCAGGTGCATCAAGTCCATGCTGTTCGTTGCATCGCACCATTGCTTAACCAGGGTGAATCCTGGATCCTTGATGATTCCCGTTTCGATCTTCGCGACCGTGGACCGGTCGATGTGGAGTTTGGCGGCCAACTCCTGCTGAGTCAGACCAGCGCGCTCCCTGCAGGCCCTCAGCATTTCCCTAACGCTTTGTTCCGGCTTCAAACGTTTCCTCACCACCCTCCTGTTCTGAATCAGCACGGAAACCCATCTATCATGTTCGGCCCCCAGTGAGTATGATGGGTACATCAGATCGATCTTCTCGTTCCCCGCTCAGCCCGCCGTCCGATATCCCCTCACGGCGGGTATTCCCCGTTTAATGGCTGCCATATCGAGGCTCGTCGGCCTTACCGAATGGCATCACGGCCGGTAGCGCGGAGGCCGCTTCTTGTTCGAGCATCCAAGCTTCAAGCGCTTCGCGCCGGAAGAAAATCTTGGAGCGGATTTTGAAATGCGGGATTTGCTTTTTGCGGACCATGTCGTACAGGAGCCATTCCGAAATTTTAAGGAATGGTGCCGCTTCTTTGACCGTCATGCGATTTTCCATGCCCATCCTCCTATCTCGCTTCCCAAGAGCGAAGCCATTTGTCGACAGCCTGATCGAATAATGCCTTCGTCAACCTCATTTCTGACGGAGTAACAGCTTTCACCTCAACCGCCACTTTCACGAACCCAGCTGCCATTTGGCTGAGTTCAAGCAGCCGTTGCGGCGATTCGGCAACGTGATAATCTGCGCTTGCTACTGCGATTTCGTCGAGCGCTCGCTCGATGTCGTTTGGTTCCAGTTAAATCACCTCCTTTAAATGTTTCGTTTCGAAACGCTTTTGGTCAAAAAAAATCGTCCAATCCAACCCGTGTTTCTCGAAATCAAGACCGATGGCGATTTTTTTAGCCTTATCGATCCCAGGAGAGCGGTTCCCGCTTTCAATGTTTGCGTATGTGCTGCGGCGTATCCCGCATTTTTCGGCAGCTTCTTCTTGCGTCAACTCCCCTCTCAATTTTACAAGCCAGTCAAGTTTTTCTGCCATCCATAAACACCTCCTACGTTTCACTTCGCAACATCCTGCAGTTTGATTATATGTTTCGTAACGAAACATGTCAATGCAATTTGTTTCTTTTTGGAGAATTAATTTTTTGTTTCATATTGCAACGTTATAATGGAGACGAGGAGGGGTCCCATGCGACTCGTTAATTTGGAGAGAGAACGACTCAAGCGTAATTGGACACAAGAGGATGTGGCTAACAAAATCGGTGTTGCTCGATCAACATATGCTAACTGGGAAAGTGGCAAAAGAGAGCCTGATTTGGAAACAGCCGAGAAATTAGCGGACTTATTTGAGGTCTCCATTGATTACCTTATGGGACGAAAGGGCTATGAGGTAAACCAGAATACGGACAGTTTACTTAAAGAACCTGAAGTTCAGTTTATTATGCGAGCCAAGAAAGACCTCTCTCCGAAGGCATTCGAAAAAATGATGGAACTGGCCAAAAAAGCAAAAGAAATGTTCGAGGATGAAGACGACAACTAGAAGGTGAAGTTCATTGAGCAGAACTGAAGCGGCTCTTCTTCGTGCCCCAAACATTCGAACCCCTCGATTCAAATTAGCGCAAGTTGCAGCCAATTCAGTTCTTAAAGAACTTGGATTCCCGCAACCACCAATTCCTCTACACGATTTTTTCCAGCGCCGCGGTTGGCGTATTTGTTATGAAGAAATTGAAAATGTTGACGGTTTCATGGTTAAAGTCCCACGCCGGAATGGTAATAAATTTGTCGTTTTCCTATCTACTCATGGTAATTCGGCGTATGATGAAGAAACACTTCGAAGGCGCCAATATTTCACTTTGGCTCATGAACTTGGTCATATTCTTCTTCATGGTAATTTTCTTCTGAATAGTGAAGATCAAATGTACCGGGTTCCTGAGGAAGTAGCAGGAATAATGGAAGTTGAAGCCCATTGGTTTGCTTCCCGTCTATTGATGCCTAATTACGTTTTTCAAAATCTAACGGATCTGCTACCCGAACAACTAGCTGAGAAATGCCAAGTCAATTTGACACCGGCCATTAAGAGGATAAAAGGACTTGAGAAATCAATACGAAATTCGTTAATCCAGAACATCCGCCTAGATAAATGGCCAAAACTACAACATATAGAAGTCACTGGTTGGCCGAAGGAGCGACAGTTTGAAACGTGGGAATCTTATGAAGAAATAGCGGCTACCAGCGAGATCATTTATATTTGCAGCAAATGTGGACTTATACATACTGAACGGATCATATGGGACCGTTTTTGCGAGGAATGTGAAGGAGAGCTGATTAAAATTGACGGAATATTGTAAATATATTTCGTATTTCCCAAAAAATAAAGGTGGGATCACCTCGCATTATGAAAGAGAATAAATTTTGGCAATATGTCTTTGGATTATGCCTGATTACTGGATTTATATCATTTGGATATACGGCTTTTCTTTTTTCGGGCTACTTTTCATTGTTGCTTACATCCATATTTATAGGTCTTACTATTATTGGTTTAAACATTACGATGCAGGATGTGAAAAGAAAAACTGAGTCGGAAATTCATCAATTATATGAGAAAATCCGCAATAATTAACCACGCCTTCCTTCACAACCTTCCCATAGAGGTCTGGATGGATGGCGAACTCATCTGCACCGGCCTAATTCAGCGGCACACTTTGCGGGACATCGTAATCGACGGCATGCATTATTTCAAGCATGCCTTTGAGTTTCGCATTAGGAGTGAACATCATGGCGAGTTATAGAAAACGCGGAAAAAATTCTTGGCAACTTGTTCTTAATTATGGATTCGATGCGTTAGGCAATCGCATTCAACCGACCAAAACAATCCGCGTTACCGATCCGGCCATTCTGCGGGCACCAAAGCGCCTGGAAGAGCATCTCAGGGATGAAATTGCCAAATTCAAAATGGAGTATGAATTAGGAGCGAGCAAACCGGAGGCCCGAATCAGCTTCAAGCAGCTTACCGAAGAATGGCTTCGGAAGCATGTCGACGTTAATCTTGAAGAGAAAACGAAGGAGAATTATCGCTTCCAGCTGAAGCGACGCATTCTGCCTTATTTCGAAAGAAAGTGGCTTGATGAAATAAACACAAGGCATCTCAGCGATTTTCTGGTTTACCTTCGATCCCCGGAAGCCAGAAAACGCGGCGAAGGACCGCTCAAATCCGCCACGATCGTCTTTAATTACCGCGTGCTGAAGAGTATTTTTCGGTTTGCGATGGATGAGAAGTACATCAAAGAAAATCCAATGGATGGCGTTCGAAAACCGAAAGAAGACGACGTTCAGGAAATGAAAGTTTATGACGAGAAGGAAATTAAAGAGTTGATCGTGGCGCTGGAAAATGAGCCACCTCATATCCGGATCATGGTTCTGCTCGCCGTCATTGGCGGAATGCGCCGCAGTGAGATCGCCGGTCTCGAATGGCCGAACGTTGATTTAGAGAAAGGAATTATCCATGTGAAGCAAGCGATCACAATGAACATTGACGGTAAGCCTGTAATCAAAAGGCCGAAGAGCAAAAACTCGGTCCGGAGAATCTCGATTCCTGAAATGTTCGTCGAGGAATTGAAAGCCTACAAAGATGAGCAGCAGAAAAATCAGGAAGGTATCGAGTTATGGGAAGGAAGGCAGTTCTTATTCGCCCACCCCGATGGAAAGCCGGTTCATCCAAAGCGTTTGACACATTGGTGGGACAGATTCCATAAGAGACACAATTTGAAGCATATACGCTTTCATGATCTTCGGCATACCTCCGTATCCTGGTTGATCTACAAAAAAATTCATTCGGAGGCCATCGCACGGCGGGTTGGTCACAAGAACGAAAAGATGCTCCAGATTTATGGACACATATTCAAGTCGGTTGAACGGGAAGCGGCAGCAACTTTTGACGATATTTTGGCGATTCAAAAAAAAGAGAATGACTCTAAAACTGATCACAGTTTGCCTACGAGTTGATCACAGATTGATCACAATATTTTTAAAACAGAACACAAAACAACCTCACTACACATTAATAAAAACAAGAGCACGGAGGCAAAAATCTAATAAAATAAATTTATTCAAAAGATCGCAAAACATGACCAAAAGAAAAATCCCTCCTCTCCCATGAGGGCCTCGTCGCGAGACGGGGCTCGATTTTTTTATGTATTTGAACCCGAAAACCCTTGATATTGCTGCATTTTTTAGAAAAGCATTCGTTCTTGAATCGCATAAAAAATCTG
>Ga0310822_100223_pt1 | contig 39366 bp, 37 predicted proteins | sample P4_ome_2_FD_201313 | JGI IMG/M metagenome (GOLD analysis project Ga0310822, IMG submission 201313) | Sorghum-adapted microbial communities from Joint BioEnergy Institute, Emeryville, California, United States - P4_Day56_Rep2 | ecosystem: Engineered > Bioreactor > SSF (Solid state fermentation) >... | reverse complement strand
CGAACGCGCCGGAACCTACCAGCACTGGCTGCATCACTACAATCACCACCGACCCCACACCGGCATCGGCGGAATGACACCTATCGACCGCCTACGCGTTCACAACCTACCCGTGAAGAACACCTAGTGCTCCGTTTGCGGCCATTGGGCGGCTTCAGGCGCGCCATAGACCGCCACCACCACCGAACGGTGCAGACTGTTCTCGGACCAGACCCCGATCTCGGTGAAAGCGCAATCCTCGATGATCGCTTTCGTCTCCGGGTTGTAATACCACTGGCGCAGGACATCCATGTTGTTGATCGCCAAGGCAGGATTGATGGCGACGGTCTGGCCGACCCGCCCGCGGTAGCCGGCTGCGTTCGCCCTGTCCTGCGGGGTGGATCCGTCGGAGCCGATGGGACCGTTCAGGTGCCGGTTGTGCAAGACGTCCCGGGTGTGCCATTCGGCCGCCAACCGGAGTTTCGGGTTGACTCTGATATCGGTGTCACAGCCGGCCTGCTTCTGCATGGTGCCGACATTGATCACCACACCGTCGTTCAGCCGTTTGTTGTCGGCATGTGCCCAGGGCGCGGCCAGCACCGATGTCGCGGCGAACAGCATCGCGACTGCACCGGTGAGCGTCGGATTCGGCTGGTTCGTCACAGGGCCTCCCCTCCTCGATATCCCTCAGCCGATCTGCGCAGCTGCCAGACGTGGGCCGGACACAGTTCGTTCACGGCCTGATTGATCAGATAAGCGCCCTGGTATTCGTCGCCGGTGCGGAAATCCCGCATGATGTCGCCGATGAGCTCGGTGTATGCGCGACCCGAGGCAACCTTGTCACACACGCCGTAGCCGTAACACAACGCCGCCGGCGCATCGGGGAAGTCGTAGCCCGGTCGCATCGTGACGTTGACCAGGTAGGCGACTTCGTCGGCATGTGCCCGATCGGCGTCGGCGAGGGTGAAACCGGTCATCCCGGCCGCGGTGAGGGTGATGCCCGCCGCCAACCGGACAACGTTGAGGCGGGTGAGATTCCGCTTGGCCATTCTGCTTTCTCTCCTGCGTCAAATCGGCTCGAATTGCGAGATCAGCCATTGACCGTCGACCTTGTCGAGGGTGACGCGAACGGTTGATGTGAGGTCGGTCGGAGGATCGTCTCCGATGGTGGTGGTCTGGTTCACGAACACCATCACCACCGCCCTGTCCGACGACACCTCGACCGGTGCGGCCGCCGGAACGCTCACCATCGCCGAAATCCGCTGCTCCTTGGAGCCCGGGATGACGACATCGTTGACGAGGGTGGTGTAGGCGTCCTTGAACTCCCCGGTCAGTCGTTCGGCAGCAGCGACGAGGTCACCCTCGACGGTGTCGTGCTGATACGACAGCATCGCGATCGTTCCGTTGGTCGCCGCCTCAACCGATTCCGCACTGGCGATCGGATCGAAATGCATTGTTGCGGCCAGCCATTTCGCGTAGCCGGCCCCTAACGCGAGCAACAACGCCAATGTGGGCAGCACACCGTACGTGAGCAACCGGCCCCACTGGACGTTTCGTCCCCAGGTCGACGCCGAGGTGCTCTCGACGGCTCCGACGTCGGGGCCGTCCGGTTCGGGATCTGCGCTGTCCACCGCCACAGCCTCGGTGCTCGGGTCGACGGTCGCGATCTGTCCCGGGGTGTCGGTGGTGATGGTGTCCTCACAGGTCACGGTCCGATTCATGGCACAAACTCCACATTGGAAACCTTGGCGCCGCCCTCGGTCTTCTGGACGGTGATCCGCATCCGCCAGGCGCGCGGCTCCTGTTCTTCGGCGCCGACGTTCGAGGTGTTGACCGTTACGGCGACCAGCACCTGGGCCTCGCCCCCGTGGACCGATTCCAGACCGGCCTCGGTGATGCTTCCCTCCGAACGCGACTGCGCTGTCTTCACCACTTCGATGAAGGATCCCGAGCGCCGTTGGAAGTCGTCGTGGAAGGCGCCGGTCGCCAGATCGAGAATCCGCTGCACATCCTCCTCAGCGCGGGTGTGATCGATGCTGGTGAGGTGCAGGGCGGCCTGCCGGGCCGTCTGCAGGAACAACTCGTGTTCCTGTTGCACTTCATGCGCCTCGTAGGCCCGATATCCCAGCCACCCGGCCACCGCGGCGACTGCGGTCACCACGGCCATACCCACGACCAGTGCCGTGCGCCGCTCCCTCTGCCGTGGCGGGCCCGACACGGCCGGCGTCTCCGGTTCGTCTTCGGTGACCACTGCACCGTTGATGTCCGGGTTGGTGGCGTCGCTCAATTCTGTTGTGGCATCAGCATGTTCTGCCATGTCTGCTCCTTGTGGGCTTGACCCAGGTTCGCCTGTGTGTAAACCCGGCCGTCCGGCCCGATATAGCTGCCGGTCACGGGGTCGTATTCAGCGACGGCCACCGCCAGCGGCTCGGTCTCCGGCTCGGGCTGCTCGGACACCGGCGGTTCTCCGTCAGACTCTTCTCTCGGGGGGAAGATCTGCGGAATGTCTTGTCCGGTGACCGTGGCGTTGGGGTCGCCCTTCCAGTTGTAGCCCTCGTTCAGCGGCACGTACTCCTCGTCGCTCTCGCACAACGCCACCGTGGCGGCCCGCTTGCCGGGCCGGGTGATGCACGGCAGATTTCGCGCCCCCCGCACGTTGAACATCGAATCCTGTGGAACACGGCAATACAGGTCGCCGGGCACTCGGTCGGGGAAGTCGAGTGCAGCCGGCGAGCGTCGCTGCGAGGCCGGCAGGAACCCGGTGGTGCAGGGTGGCGGCAGGTTCAGGTTGAGATTGAAGTCCATGGTGATCGCCTTCATCGGCGTCTTGACGTTGTAGGTCGGCACCATGATGCCCTGCAACATCGCCACCCCCGGGGGCAGCAGCACCAGCAGCTGTTCCACGGCGGGCTGATAGGTGAGCAGCACGTCACCGGTACTCACCAGATTCGCGGCGATGATCGGCACCGTGGGTTGCAGCCGGTCGAAGAGTCGCCGCACTTCCTCGATCTGCGGTGTCCGCTGCAGCATGCCCGACACGGATGCGTCGTGCAGCCGCAGATCCTCGGTGATGGTGGCCATGTTGGCCGCCCACGCGCGGATCGAGTCGGCGGTGTCGACCTGGGAGTCCAGCACCGGCTGAGACTGTTCGATCAGATCGACCAGCGGGTCGAGGTTCTCGCGCGAGTCAATGGCCAGTTGCGTTGCACCGTGGACGAATCGGCGGATCGCCGGGCCGAGCCCGCCGATGGCGATCGCCGCCTCGTCGACCGCGGTCTGCAGGTTCTCCCGGGGAATCGCCTCCAGCCCCCGGTTGGTGGCGTCGAGCAGATCGTTGATGTCCGGCGGGATCGACGCCCGGTCGATGGGGATCACGTCGCCGTCCCTCAGCGGCGGTGAGTCCGCGCTGCGCGGCAACAGGGCGACATATTGTTCGCCGATCGCCGACACGCTGTGCACCTCGGCGTTGACATCGGATGGGATGTCGATGCCCCGGTTCAGCGACAGCACCGCCTCCACACCGGAGTCGGTCAATCGGACTTCTTTCACTCGCCCGACGTTGGTGCCTCGATAACTGACGTTGCCGGTCTTGTAAAGGCCGGCGGCGGCCGGTAATTCCAGGATCACCGTGTAGCGGCCGATGCCGAAGTAGTTCGCCGGCGCCTTCATGTATCCGAACACCATGACCGCGCCACCGACAAGCGCCACCACGGCGAAGATTGCCAACTGGATCTTGATCTGCCTGTGCAGCATGGTTACCGCCCTTGGTCGAACCGGTAGGGGACCACCAGTGGATTGCCGACCGTTGCCGGGCTGGGGATCTGCCCGATGGTCCGCCCCCACTGCATTTCCAGCTCGGTGAGGTGTCCCTCCCAGCGGGTTCCGGTGAAGAAGCCCGTGTCGAGCCGGCTCAACGTGAGGTCGAAGATGGCCGTCAGGTTGGCGTAGTCACCCCGGAACCAGTTGAGCAGCGTGTCCTTCGGCCAGGGGAACGTCGCCATGTGACCGAAGGCCTTGGGCAGATCGCCACCGGGATCGGCCAGCGCCTGTAGAACCGGTCCCATGTCGTTGAGCTCCTGAACCAGCGCCTCCTTGCTCTGGTAGGCCAGGTCGGCTCCCAGCGCGGTCAACTCGCTGGTCTGCCGGACCGCGTCGACGAACAGGTCGCGTTCCTCGTTGAGCACCGCCAACGCCTCGGGCACGGTGCGCAGCGCCTCGTCGAGCACCGGTTTCTGTTCGGCGAACCGCCCCACCAGTGTGTTGAGGCTCTCCCCCGCCGCGACGATGTCTTCTTTCTGCGTATTCAGATCGGTGACGAACACGTCCATCTGTTCGATGAAACTCCGCAGGTCGTCCTCCCGTCCCGCGAAGGCGGTGGAGAACGCCGCGGTGATGTCCTGGATCTGCCCGATACCACCGCCGTTGAGCAACATGGCCATCGCCGAAAGGGTCTGTTCCGTCGACGGATAACTGTGGCCGTCGGCCAGGGGAATCAGCGCTCCGTCGCTCAGTTTGCCCTGTGGCGGCACATCACTCGGCGGCGCGAGTTCGACGTGCAAGGTCCCCAGCAGGCTGGTCTGGCCCACCGTCGCCCGGGCGTTCGCCGGCAGGTCGACGTCGCCGTCGAGCGTCACCGTCAGCAGCGCATGCCAGTCCTGCCGTTCGATCTTCGTGACGTTGCCCACCGTCACGTCGCCCACGCGCACTCTGGAGTTCTGTTCGATGTTGTGCACGTTGGGAAGCTGGATCTTGATCTCGAACGAGTCCGGGCCGCCGCCCGCGGTGCCGGGCAGGGCCAGCGAATTGACGCCCTGCCAACCACATCCGTTCAGCAGCGCGGTCAGGGCGAGGCAGATCGCCCCGGCAAGCCTGGGCCGCAGCGCGATCGACGTCATGCTCCACCTCCGGACGGGACCATCAAGCCCGGCAGACCGTCAGCCGGATTCGCAGACTGTGCCGCCTCGGCCGGCAGCGGGGACACCTGGGTCACAGTGTCGGGCCCGGGAAACGATTCGCTGCCGGGCACGGCCGGTGGCGAGCTGGACGGGGCCGGTGGGATGTAGTCGGGCCGCAGCCAATCCTCGCTGTAGGTGATCTCATTGGGCCGCGCATTCGTCCCGACGAACGGGTTGAGACCGACCGGCGGGAAATTGTACTGACGGTTCTTCACAATGGGCGCCAGATACTGCACACACAGCTTCGCAGCCTGCTCGGCCCCCATCCGCGACGCCGCCTGAATTCCACCGCACAGGAATTGGATCGGGTGGGCGAAGTTGTTGATCGCCATGATCCCGGTCAGAGACGCCTGCGCGGGCTGGTAGATGTTGAGCAGGTTCTGGAACGTGGTGGGCATGACGTGCAGTGCTTGCTTGACCTCGTAGATGTTGTCGACGAGGGTCTGCGAGATCGAGGCGAGCCGGTCGCCCGCAACCCCCATGGCCTCGCGGTTCTCCGCGATGAAGTCACCGACCTCGACGGCGGCCGCGTCGAGATCGCGGAATGCGGCCCCCAGCTCACTGCCGTCATTGCTCAGCACACCCGATACCGCGGCCAAGTTCCGGTTGAGCTGGCGCATCAGATCCGCGCTGTCGTGTAGTGCGGTCACCAGCATCGAGAGGTTCTTCACACTGGAGAACAGGTCGCCACTGTGGTCCCCGAGCGCCGAGATCGTCTGGGAGAGTTCGATGACGGCTTCCCGGATGACCGCGCCCTGATCACGCAGGTTGTCGGCCGCGGTGTTGATCAGCGATCCCAGCGGGCTGGGCTCGTCCGGACCGACCGGTTGCAGGCTGGCGCTGAGCCGTTCCAGCTGCTCGCGGAAGTCGTCCCACTCAACCGGTACCGCGGTGCGGCTCTCCGGAATCACCTCACCCCCTGCCAGGGTCGGACCACCGGTGTAGGCCGGGGTCAACTGGATCGCGCGAGCGGTGATCAACTGGGGCGACACGATGACCGCGTGCACATCGGCCGGCAGTTGTTGGTCACTGTCCACCCAGAAGGTGAACTTCGCCCGGTCGGGTTGCGGCTCGATGCTCTCGATCTTCCCGACCGTGACACCGAGGATCATCACGTCGTCACCGGGATAGATGCCGTTGCTGTTCTCGAAATAGGCGGTGTAGTAGGTCCGGTTGACCTTCTGCACAGCCTGTACGGTCACCACGACGAGCCCTGCGGCCAGCACGCACGCCAGTGCCACCGCCAGTCCCTTTCTCAGGTTGCGCGCCTTCACTGTTCCCCCTCCCCTGCCGGGCCGGAGTCGGTGCGTATCTCATCCGGCGCCGAGTGGTAGACCGGTGGGTGGGTGGTCGGCGGGGTGGACGCCGGCGGAACCGGCGGGCCGGGCGGCGGCCCACCCGGTGGCGGTGCGGGCAGTGGTTCCCGATACGGATACCTCGGGTCACCCGGCTTACCCGTGATGGCGTCGGGCACCGTCAGGCGGGGTTCGCCGCCCTGGCCGGTGCGGGGATACGGCACCGGCAGCGCGGGCGTTGCCGGCTGGCCGACCTCCTCGTCGTGCAGTTCGGTCGGCAACAACACCGCGGGATCCAAACCGAGATCGGAGAACGCGGCCTCGATGAAGGGCTGGATGAACTGGCCGGGAAGCAGATTACCGATATAGGCCTTGTAGAACGGACCGGAGGACACCGCCTCGCCCTGAGCCAGCGCATACGAGTTGAGCAGCTTCAGCGACCGCTGCAGCTCATCACGTCGATTGTCGACCATCGTCAGCACGCCGTTGAGCTTGTCGAGAGCCGGCTTGAGCTCCGTCCGGTTGTCCGCGATCAGACCGGACAGCTCGCGGGCGACGGATGAAACGTTGCGCCCCAACTGATCCAGGGCGGCGTTCTGGGTCCGCAGAGCCGCCAGCAGTGCGTTGCTGTGCCGGATCAGGCCGGCGATCTGCTCACTGCGCTCAGCCAGCACAGTGGTGGCCTTGTTCGCATTGGCCAGCAGCTCCCGCAACTGATCGTCGCGTTCATTGATGGTCCGCGAGAACCGCGCAACCCCCTCGACGGCTATCCGCAGGTCCGGCGGGGTGTCCTTGAAGGTCTCGGCCAGGGTGGTCAGCGATTCGTTCAACCGATCGGTGTCCAAGCCGCTCACCGCGTCGGCGAGATCGCCCAACGCATCGGGCAGCTGATATGCCGGCACGGTGCGCTCCAACGGAATGGCCTCCGAGAGTTCACCCTCCCCCCGCGGTGTCACCTCGAGCACCTTGGCGCCCAGCATGCTCTTGGTCTTGATCGCGGCCTCGGTGAGGGCGCCCATCTTCACGTTGCGGTTGACATCGAAGGTGATGAGCACCCGGGGCCCGTCGAGTTTGATGCCGGTGACCTCACCGACCTCGACTCCCGACACCAATACATCGGCGCCGTCCTGCAGACCACTGGCATCAGCGAAATAGGCCGAGTACCGCACACTCGTGAACAGCGACAGCACCGTGTTGAAGTTGAGCGCGCCCACCACGATGGCGACGGTCAGCCCGACGCCGATCAAGCCGATGACGATCGGATTTCGTTCCGAGAAGGAGATCACTTCGGTGTGCACCGTCCCGTGTCCTGGCCGGCAACCTTCACATAGACCGGGTTGCCGCCCTTGCCGTTGATCTTGAGGATGATGTCGCAGAGATAGAAACTGAAGAAGTCACCGAAGATGCCGTGGCGGTTGAGCGCCTGATAGGCGTCCGGCAGAGTCTCCAGCGTGTAATCGACGTAGTCATAGTCGGCCAACACATTCCCCGAGAGCCGATCGGTCTCGTGAACGACCTTGGGCAGCGGCGGCCGCATCTCCGCGAAGAGCGAGGCCATGGCTCCGGTGTGGGTGCTGACCCGCGCCAGGCCGTCGGAAAGTTCATCCTTGCGGGCCTGAAGACCGGCGGCCAACTCGGAGAGGTTTCCGACCATCTGGTCGAGTCGGTCGGATTCGTCTGACAGCGACCCCAGCACCGTGTTCAGGTTGACGATCACCTGGCCGATCAACTGGTCCCGGTCGGCGATCGTGTTGGTGAACGCCGCCGCCTGATCGAGGAATGACCCGATGGTGGCGCCCTGCGCCTGGAACGCGTGAATCAGTTGGCCCGTCAGCGCATTCATCTGTTCGGGATCCAGTGCCCGGTACAGCGGCCGGAATCCGCCGATCAGCGAATCGAGATCCAGGGCGGGCTCGGTATTGCTAGTCGGAATCACCCCTCCCGGCGCCAGGCGTTCCACACTCCCGCCCCCGTCCAGCAGTTCCAGATACCGATCGCCGATGAGGTTGTCGTACCGGATCGCCGCTTTGGTGTTCGTCGTGAGCACCACGGACTCATCGGTGGTGAACTCCACGACGGCGATGGAGTCCGGCTTGAGCGAAATACCTTGCACCTTGCCGACTTCGACCCCGGCGATCCGGACGAAGTCGCCGGTCTTGAGCAGGCTGACGTTCTCGAATTCGGCCTTGTATCTGGCCACGTTCTGGAATCGAAGCTCCGCGAACACCATCATGGTCGCGAACAGCGCCAGCGCGCAGACCAGCACGAAGATTCCCAGACGCCACAGTGCGCCCTTCAGGTTTTCCTTCACAGTCGTCTTTCCGAGGTCTTCCCGAGTTCTCGCAATGGTTCACCGATGCGGCGGCAGCGGGGTGGGCGTCACCTGTGCCGGCGCGTGGACTGGAGCCGGTTCCGTACCCGGAGGCAGATTGTCCGGATCCGGCGGAAGTTGATCCGAGGGCGGTGGCGCGGGCGGTAGGCCAGGCCACAGCGGCGTCCCATCGTCGGCATATAGGTCCGCACCGTAAGGGGGTGCGCCCGGGTATGGCACCGGTCCGATTGCCGGTCCGCCGTGGGTATTTCGGATGCTTGGCGGTTCGGGCACAGCCCGTGTGACCGGGAAGTAGTTCGCCCAGCCCGGGAATCCGATCCCCGGATTCGGCCGTACATCCAGGCCCCGGCCCCACCCGGTATTGGTCACCAGATAGCGGACCGGGAAGTTCTTGGAGGCATCCGGCAGCGATCCACACCCCGGCTCACCACCGGGACCGCCCTTGGCCCCGATGATCGGCAGATGATCCGGATACCGGTATGGATCGTCGGCCAGCAGCAGACCTGCGTCGGCGACGAGGCTCTTGCCGTTACCGCCGATGGCTTCGTAACCGCCGGCATCTTCCAGAAACCAGACGATGCCCTCGATCGTGCACGCATAGGTCGGGCTGTACTTCAACAACAGTGCGGTCGTCGGTGCCAGCACGTTGAGAGCCGCGTTGATGTCCGGCATGGGCGGACCGAAGGTCTCGATGCCGCGGGAGGTCATCCCGAGAACGCTGAGCAACATTGCGTCCAGTTGCGCGGAGTTGTCGCTGATGGTGGTGCTCGTGGTGCTGACCGCGTCCAACACCCGGATGATGTCGGGCGCGGCCGTGCCGTACGCGTCGTTGAACGCCTTGAATGAACGCCAGTCCTCGCCGATGATGTCGGCCCTGCTGTTCCATGCCAGCAGAACGTCGTTGGCATCGCTGGTGGCTCGGCCCATTCGTTCGCCTTGTCCACGGACCCCTTCGGCCATCGCCGTCAGCACCGAGTTCAGCTTCGCCGGATCGATGTGGTCGAGCACCCGCACGATGTTCTCGAACACGGTGTTGACCTCGGTGCTGACGTTGCTCGCCCGCACCACAGAGCCGGCCGTGAGGCGTTCCGGGCTCGGATTCTCCGGGTAGATGAGGTCGACGTACTTGGCGCCGAACGCGGTGGTGGCCCGGATCCGCGCTTCGACATTGGCCGGAATCCATTGGACCTGTTCGGGAAACAGCTCCAGTTTGAGTTGCACGGTCTCCTTGCCGCCGGCGATCTGCGCCACCCGGCCGACTTCCACACCACGCAGCTTGACCTTGGCGCCCGACTCCATCACCAGGCCCGAGCGGTCGGCCGCCAAGGTCACCGGAACGAACGTCCGGAATGTCCCGGCGAACATCGCCGTCGACAGCAGCGCCAACGCGGCGATCACCGCGAACATGGTCGCCGTCCACCAGAGGGGGTGGATGCGCCGCTCCCCTTTCCTTGGTTCCATGCCTCTACCCCGCCAGATTGAAGTTGCCGGACTGGCCGTAGATGGCCAGCGAGAGGAACATCGTGCAGAACGCCGCGCTGATCAGCGAGGTCCGGACGGCTCGACCGACCGCCTCGCCCACACCCGCCGGCCCACCGGACGCCGTATAGCCGTAATAGGTGTGCACCAACATGATCACGATCGCCATCGTGATCGCCAGCAGGAAGGACCAGAGCAGATCGATCGGATTGAGGAAGGTGTTGAAGTAGTGGTCGTAGACCCCGGTGGACTGACCGTAGACCAGGGTCGTACCGAACCGGGAGGCGAGGAACGACATGATCATCGCCACGCAGTACAGCGGCATGACCACGATCACACCGGCCAACACCCGGTTGGACGCCAGGTAGGCGATAGATCGGATTCCGATGACTTCCAACGCGTCGATCTCCTCGTTGATCCGCATTGCACCCATTTGTGCGGTGGCCCCGGCACCGATGGTGGCCGACAGCGCGATGCCGGCGACCAGTGGTGCGGCCAACCGCACGTTGAAATACGCCGAGATGAATCCGACCAGCGCCTCGACGCCGACCTCGGCGAACTGGCTGTAGCCCTGCACCGCGATGAGCGCACCGGTGGCCAGCGTCAGGAAGCCGACGACCACCACGGTGCCGCCGATCACCGCCAGGGCACCGGCGCCCAGGCTCATCTGGGCTATCAGCCGTATCAACTCCACCCGGTAGTGGACAAACGCATCCCCGATCGATCGCAATGTCTGGGCATAGAACTGGGCCTGACCGCCGATTCGGCTGAGCCCGTCGACGACATTGCGCGCACTCCGCCGGACCCGGGGCAGAGGCGATTCGGTGACCGTCACAGCGTTGCCTGCAATCCGACAGCGGTCGCGACGACGTTGATCGCGAACAGGGCCATGAAGGTGAACACCACCGTTTCGTTGACGGCATTGCCGACACCGGCCGGTCCACCGCCGACGGAAATCCCCTTGTAGCAGGCGATCAACCCCGCGGTGAGACCGAACAGAGCCGCCTTTATCAACGAGATCACCACATCGGCAGCGCCGGTGAGCAGCGTCATCCCGGCAGCGAACGCGCCGGGCGTCACGTGCTGCACGTACACCGAGAAGAAGAAGCTGCCGGTGATGCCCACGACCACCACCACCGAGGACAGCAACGTCGCGACCACGGTGGCCGCCATGACCCGGGGGACCACCAGTCGGTGGATCGGGTTGATGCCCATCACCCGAAGGGCGTCGAGTTCCTCCCGGATCGTGCGCGCGCCCAGATCCGAACACATCGCCGTCGCGGCGGCCCCGGAGACCACCAGAACCGTCGTCATCGGACCCAACTGGGTTACGGTGCCGTAAGCCGCACCGGTCCCAGAGAAGTCGGCGGCGCCGAACTCGACCAGCAGGATGTTGAAGGTGAACATCATCAACACGGTGAACGGGATCGCCAACATCACCGTCGGCAGCAGTGACACCCGTGCCACGAACCACGATTGCAGGACGAATTCCCGCCACGGAAAACCCGGGCGCGGCGTCAGAACCAGCGTGTCCAGCGACATCGCAAAGAAGTCGCCCAGGGCGCGCAGCGGCTTGCCGCCCCGGCTGGACGTGATTCTCTCCAACAACGCGTGGCCGCGGGCGGTCCGGGAACGCTGCGGCGCTGCCGCCGGTGTCGGATCGCCGACCGGTTCGGCGGTGAAAGTGTCAGAACCGTTCTCACTCGGGTCATCTGATGCGATGAACGCCGAAAGATGCTGAGTCGACGCCGCTTCGGCGGTTTCGACCATCTCGCTGCCGGAACGGCTCATCATCGTCCTTCCGTTCGTCGTCTCACGGGTTGGGTCGCTGTGCTCTGTCTGTGCGCCGTGTGCGGCAACGCTCGATGTAGTGGTCTCACGGTTCCTCAACCCTTCCTTCGCGTGGCTGCCCGACCGGTGATCCACCTAATGCTTGTAGATTTGATGTGCGAAATCTAACACCGGTCGAAAGTTTTGCCAACAGGCGATCTCAACTTTCCTCAATAAGTGCGGCTATCCAGCGTGAATACCCCGAGACCGTCCACCCGTGCACCGCCGGACAGTAGCCGCAACCTTCTCGGGAAAAACGCGGCCAAGGCACCGTGCGTAGCTGCTTTGAAGAGGACGTAGGTTTATGCTCCGAAACGGCACTGCTGTCCGGGACGGGCCGATAGCCACCTGCCCACGTCGATAGGTGCCCCTTGGGGTGGTGGACTTCGGATCGGCGTGGGTTCACGCGTTGTGATCAACGAGTCGTGGTGAATGCTAGGCGATCTGGCGTTGTTCGGGAACTGGTTCGGCGGCGGCGTGTTTGGCGGCGATGACTTTGCGCAGCTCAGCCATGGAGACCTCGGATAGGTAGCGGCGGGTGACTTGCCATTCGTCGTGAGCTTCGATGACCACAGCGGTGGCCAACCGCAGGAAGGCCGCGGGGTTGGGGAAGATTTCCACGACGTCGGCGCGGCGTTTGATCTCTTTGTTGAGCCGCTCGATGGGATTGTTGGACCAGATCTTTTGCCAGTGGGTGCGCGGGAACGCGGTGAACGCCAGCACGTCGGCTTTGGCCTCATCCATCATCGCGGCCACCTTCGGAAAGCTGCCCGCCAGGGTGTCGGCGACCTGATCCCACTGGGCGGCGACGTCAGCGGGGTCGGTGTGGGCGAAGATCGTCTTGACCACCGCCGTCACCGCCGGGGCGTGCTTGGCGGCCACCGCCCCGTGCGGGTTGCGCATGAAATGCACCCGGCAGCGCTGCCAGGCCGACCCGGTGAACTGCTGAGCCACCGCGGACTTCAAGCCGGCGTGGGCATCGGAGATCACCAGGTGCACCCCGGACAGGCCACGGGCCTTGAGCGAGGCCAAAAACTCGCGCCAGAACTCGAACGATTCACTGTCACCGACTGCGGTCCCGAGGACTTCGCGGGTGCCGTCGATGGACACCCCGGTGGCCACCACCAGCGCCTGAGATACGACGTGGGCGCCGATGCGGACCTTGCAGAACGTGGCGTCACAGAACACGTAGGGAAACTGTGGGTGGGTCAGGCTGCGGATGCGGAACGCCTCGATCTCCTTATCCAGGCCGGCGCAGATGCGCGAGACCTCCGACTTCGACACCCCGGAGCCGACCCCAAGCGCCGCGACGAGGTCATCGACACTGCGCGTGGAAACGCCGTGCACGTAGGCCTCCATGATCACCGCGTGCAGGGCGCGGTCGATGCGCCGGCGCCGCTCCAACAGCGACGGGAAGAACGACCCGGCCCGCAGCTTGGGGATCTTGACCTCGATATCGCCGGAGGTCGTCGACACCGTCTTGGCCCGATGCCCGTTGCGATGCGTGGCACGGCTGTCGCTGCGTTGGTAGCGGCCGGCTCCGATCGCCTCGGTGGCCTCGGCCTCGATCAACGCCTGCAGCCCGGCACGGATCAGCTCGGCGAACACCGCACCGGCATCAGCGGACTTGAGCGCATCGAGCTGGGCCAGCAAGGCAGAATGGTCCTGGGTCATCGCGTGGTGCGTCCTTTACTTGAGTCACTTTGGTCGGTAACTCAATGACCACTACGCGATGACCCACCCCGAACGGCTCAACGACACACCACACCTAGCCAGCGCGGTTCTCCTCAGCCCCGAACCCCACCACTCCACGGGACTTACCCCCCACGTCCTCAGCGCGGGAGCATTCCCCCGTCCACCGTGAGCACCTGTCCGGTCATGAAACTCGATGCCTCCGAGGCGAGGAACACCGCCGGCCCCACCATCTCGCGGGGATCGGCCAAACGGCGCAGCAGCAGCGAGTCCACCGTTCGTCGCCGCTCCTCGACGGGGAGGGTGCGCATCATCCGGGTGTCGGTGGGCCCCGGCGACAACGCGTTCACCCGGATGCCGTCCGCCGCGAGGGCCTCGGCCATCGATCGGGTGAGCGACACCAGCGCCGACTTGGCTCCGGCGTACAGCGCGGTGTCGGCGGAGAACATGAACGCGCCGGGTGAGATCACATTGATCACCGATGCGGCCGGCGCCTCCCTCAGCAGCGGCAATGCCGCTTGGACCAGCATCAACGGCCCACGGGCGACCACCGAGAACACTTTGTCCCACGCCTCCGGCGTGATCTGCCCGATCGGCTGGTTCACTGCCGTCGCCGCATTGTTTATCACAATGTCGATGCGGCCGAAGGTGTCCGCAGCTGCGTCGACCAGGGTCGTACCGGCCACGACTTCACCCATGTTCACCGCTACCCCGACCGCCCAGCGCCCCCGCCCTCCGTCGTTCAGGCCCTCAACCGCGGCCTCGACGGCTTCCCTGTTCCTGCTGCCGATGACGACCCTGGCACCCGCCGAGACGAGTCCCTCGGCGATCGCGTAACCGATTCCCCGGGTACCGCCGGTGACCACGGCGACCCTGCCGGACACGTCGAAAAGCCCCGCCACTGATCGTTCGGAGAAGGATTTCCCCAGTGAAGAGTTCATGCCACCCGCATCCTGGCAACGATGCCAACTTGAATAGTGTTGACCCACCACACCTAAATCTATAACTTCTAGGTGGGTGGCCGGGCGGCCGGATACGGCCCGTCCGCCGATCGTCGGTGCAATTGACAGGAGACCTGGACCCGATGGCTGATCACCTCATCATCGACCGCGCAACGTGTGCAGGACACGGGCTGTGCTACGGCGCCGCCCCGGAGATTCTCGACTGCGACGAACAGGGCGATCCGGTGCTGATCGCCGACCCGATCCCGAAGGACCTGGCGGACCGGGCCAAACATGTGGTCAACATCTGCCCGGAACGGGCACTCACCCTCAATTCGGGCTGAAAGGCGGCCGGTGGCCTGCGACCGGCGGGTCAGGACGCGGGACGTTCCTTCCCGCCGGCGATGCCGTCCCCCGAGTCACGAATCCGCCCCCAGGCGCGGGGCGGCGGCGCACCTTCGGGGATGTAGGGCGCAGCACCCCGCAGGAAACTGCGCACGACTTCAGCAAAGACGCCGGCTGCCGAACGCTTGTTCGCCCGGGCCGCCTTGGCCAGGGCCGGATCCACCGCCGGATCCACGTCGGCGAACGGACGGCCAGGTTCACCGCCGCGGGCGGCCGAGGTCACCCCGGCGCCGAGGGTGATCGCATCCAGGCCCTCGACGATGACGACAACCTGGTCAACGGGCACGCCCAACTCCTGCAGATAGGCGGCGCCGCCACCATAACCCCGGATGACGACGTCGCGCGGCGGGTACTGCAGCAGCAAGGGCAGCGCATTCCGGTGCCGCATCATCGCCTCGCGGAACGCAAGGCTGAGTGCGACGAACCATTCGATCCAGTTCGGAACAGACTTTGGGTCGGGAACCCTGGTATCGAGGACGATCGCACGGGCCACCGCAGCGAGAATCTCGGCCTTGTCCTCGAAGTGGTGATACAGCGACGGTGCCTGGACGTTCAATTCACGGGCCAGCCGCGGCAAACTGAATGCCGCCAATCCATCCGTGTCGATGATCCGCAGCGACGCTTCCACGACCGCTTCACGCAGGATCAGAGGTTTAGGGGGGCGCGCCATACCACCAGTATCCATGATGTCAGCGAAGTTCTGCGCCGCCCCGCCTGACGATCTGATCACATCCCTGCCTCGCGCAAGCGTCTATCACTTGTCGTTTGAGCGAGCCCGCAGTAAACCGTTACCGGTGAAAGTCATTGCCCCTTGCCACTATTGACACGCGTCAAGAAGAATTTGACCTCTTTATCTAGTTGCATAAGGTGAAAACTGGATTTCGCACGCTGGCGACCGACCCGGCAGGTGGCTATCTGTGACACCTGGCGAAACCTCGAGACACGGACCTCTATGAGTACCTCGGATCTGCGTTCCGGCAAGCGGATAGCCCTCATCACGGGTGGCGCCCGTGGTATCGGCGCGGCGATCACTCGGCGCCTGGCAGGGGACGGGTTCGCGGTCGCGATCAACTACGCCAGCAGCGCCGATGCCGCTGAACGACTTGCCGACGACATCAGCGGCTCCGGCGGTTCCGCCGTCGCGATCCAGGCCGACATCAGCGATGCCGGAGCGGCCGGGGATCTCGTCGAACAGACCACCGAACAACTTGGCCCCCCATTGGTTCTCGTCAACAACGCCGGACTGAATATCCTCGGATCGGTGCGCAGCCAGGATCCCACTGAATGGGACCGGGTGATCGGCGTCAATCTCAGCGGAGCGTTCTACTGCACCCATTACGCTCTGCGGGCCATGTACGAGGCGGGGTACGGCAGAGTCGTGATGCTCGGCAGCCCCATCGCCGAACGGACGATCACGCCGGGCGTCGCGGCATACTCCGCCGCGAAGGCGGGTCTGATGGGTCTGGTGCGCACCCTGGCCACGGAGGTCGCCGACCGGGGCATCACAGTGAACTCGGTGCTTCCCGGCTATGTTGAGACGGAGATGAGCCGCGCCGGCGGCGCCGAAGGCGCCGCGCTGTTACGGACTTGGCCGCGAATCACCCCGGAGGACATCGCCACGACCGTGTCCTTCCTGGTCTCCGATCAGGCCGACCGCATCTCCGGCGAGGAGATCGGAGTCTGGGCCGGCGGTCCACGCTCGGTGTCCGGCCGACCATCGGGCCGGGGCTGACTGCCGCGTGAGCGGCGCGATCAGATGCTGCGCCCGATGTCGACCAACCGGGCCAGTCCCTCCTGCGCCAACCGTCCGCCCCAAGATCATCGTCGTCAACGTCGAGGCCCAGCGGGTTCGCAAGTTTTCGCACATTTTGTCGACCGGACCGACCAAGGCGACGCCCTCCACCGTTTCCAGCGGAATCACCTCGACGGCTTCCTGCTCCGTCCGTCGAGATACATCACCCCATCCCATCCGGACGAAGACGTCGTTGTGGAAGTTGACGTCTCTTGTCCCATCCCGACGGCGCAGAGCGCACCGCATACCGGTGGTACGCGGGCCCCAGCAGGCCAGCGTGGATATCGCGTCGGATCCGTAGGTCCCGGCGGCCCACATACTCTCGACGCCGGCCTCCTCGGCCTCGGCGAGGAACCGCTCGACATTCTTCGATGGTCTGGCCCCCAGTATCCGACCGACACACCGATTCTCATCAACGCACCTTGGGATGAGTCTTCGGTATGTCGGCATGACTGTCCCGCAAGGCGCGTTTGGCGATCTTGCCGCTCGCGAGCCGCGGCAGTGGCTGATCCCGGAGCAGGACATACCGGGGCACCTTGTAATCGGCGAGGCGTTCGTTGCACCACGCGACCACCTCCGCCGTCGACACCGGCGAACTCGCGTAAATCACCGCGGCCGGCGTCTCACCGAATTTTTCGTCGGTGACCGCGAACACGGCCACTTCCTCGATCCCGGGCATCTCCTGCAGAACCATCTCGATCTCCAGAGGCGCGATGTTGATGCCGCCGGAGATGATCATGTCCTTCTGCCGATCGACGAAGGTGAGATAACCCTGCTCGTCGAGGACGCCGATGTCACCCGTGTGCAGCCAGCCGTTTCTCAGTGTCGCCCGGGTGGCCTCCTCATTTCCCCAGTAGCCGGGTGTCATTCCCGGCCCGCGCAGCAGAATCTCTCCCTCGACGCCGGGCGGCACTTCGTTGCCGTCGGCGTCCACTACCCGGATCTTGGTGAAGATCCCACCCCATCCGCACTTCTCCGGGTGCTGGAGCGCCTCGTCGCGCGGCATGGCGGTCGCTGATCCGCCGATCTCCGTCTGACCGTAGATCTGGCGCAGCGCGACACCCTTGGCCTGCCACGTCTTGAGCAGCTCGACGGGCACCCGGGCCCCGCCGACATGGGCGGTGGTGAGCGATTCGATCTGTGCGTCGGCGAACGCCGGTTGAGCCGCGATCTGCTCGAAGATGATCGGCGGACCGAGAAGCGCGGTGATCTTCTTGGCGGCCAGGATCTCGATCCCGCGAACTGGATCCATCTTGGGTTGCAGGAACAATGTGCCGCCGTGCAGCAGCGCGCGGCACAGACCCCAGATGAAGCCCGGGGCGCCGAACAACGGCAGCATCACCAACGCCCGGGGGGTGTCGGGTTCGACGCCCTCGATAAGGTGCCACTCGTGCATGACGCCGGCGATCATGCCGTGCGTGAAGATCACGCCCTTCGGCGTGCTGGTCGAGCCGCTGGTGTAGACGATCGCGGTGGGACCGTCGAGGTCCGGGGCCAGAAGCGGTGCGGCCGGGTGGGTACCGCCGCGCAGCGGCGTGACGGTGTCTTCGACAGACCACGTCTGGAAGCTGTCGTCGGCAGCATGCAGCTCGTCGACGCGGTCGCGGGTGGTGTGGTCGCAAAACACCACCTTCGGTGTGCAGTTCCTGACCAGCACGCCCAGCTCCCGCGCGACCATGCGGTGGTTGAAAGGTACGACGATGGCTCCGAGTTTCAGAGCGCCGAGCGCCGCCGCACACCATTCCAGGGAGTTGTTACCGACAATCGCCACCCGGTCGCCGGCCGCGACTTCGGCATCTCGCAGCCGCGCCGCCACGCCGTCCGCCCAGTTGCTCAGCGCCCGGTAGGTGACCTCGTCACCATCGAAGTCGATCGCGACCTGGTCGGGCTTTGTCCGTGCCCACCAGGTCAGGGCATCGATGACGGTCCCACTCATGCTCTGTCCTCTCCCGGTTGCGAACCTTTCCCCTCGGGGGTGAAGACGATGGGCAGCTGCAATACCCCGCGCACCTGAGTGGCATGCGAGATGGTCGGTCGGCTGGTGTCCACACGGTAATCGGGTATGCGGCGGTGCAATTCCTCGAGCGCGATGGACAGCTCGATCCGCGCCAGGTGTGAGCCGAGGCAGCGATGGGGGCCGGATCCGAAAGCCAGGTGCCGGTTTGGGGTGCGTTCGATGTGCACGTGGTCCGGGTCATCGAACTCCCGGGCATCGCGGTTCACCGCACCCAGCGGAATGATCAACATGTCGCCCGCTTTCATCTGCACACCGCCGATCTCGACGTCGCGCATGACCTTTCGGCCCATGGTGACGGCAGCCTCGATGCGGAGCATCTCCTCGATGGCGCCGGGCAGCAAGTCGGGGTTGTCGATGAGCCGTTGCCGCTCTTCGGGCCGGTTCGACAAATGGATGACACTCCAGGCCAGGGTCCCCTGCACGGTGTGCAGTCCGGCGATCAGCAGCAGGAAGAACATCCGACACAACTCTTCGTCGGTGAGTTGGCGAGACTCGCCGCCGATCTGCAGCGGAGTGTTGATGATCTGGGTGGTGATGTCGTCATTGTCGCCCTTGGCTCGCCGGTCCGCCAGCACGCCGGCGAAATAGCCGAACATGCGCTGCGCCGCCTCTTGCCGGGCGACGGCGTTCTCTTCCTCGGTGGCGCCCGGCTTACCGAAGATGGCGATGTCGGTGGCCTCGCTGAACAACGGGGCATCCTCCAACGGCCAGCCCATCAAAGACAAGAACACCGACGCGGGCAGCTCATGGGCGAACTCAGCGATGAACTCTGCCGACCCACGCTGGGCGAACCCGTCGATCAACCGGTTCACCGTGGTGCGGATGGTCGGCTCCAGCGCTTTCATCCGGGTCGGGCTGAACAACGGCTGCAGCACCCGCCGGAACGCGGTGTGCTCCGGCGGGTCGAGCTCGAGCGGGATGAACTTCCCGTCACCGGCATTGACCAGGTTGTTCGGGTAGCTGGAGAACGTCTCCGGATCCCGCAGAATCGTATGCGCCTCGCTGTACCCGGTCACGATCCAGTGACCGCCGTGCGCTGTGGAGTAGACGACCGGCCCGCGGCGTGCGAGCTCACCCACCTTCTCGTTGAACCGGTCGACTTCGCCGGCCAGTGCCGGGTCGTAGATATCAAAGTCGGTGACGAGGTGCGGTGGCGCCTGCTCGAGAGTCGTGGTCATCGAAACCTTCCCGTTGAAACTCGGCAAAACCTTAAGGGTTTAGCCACCTAGTGGTCAAGGCCACGTCAGTTACCACTGCCGAGACGGCGCCTGCGGGCTATTCCAGAGCGTTGCGTATTGCCTTGCTGTAAATCCAGTCTCGCCATCAAAAGGCCAATACACCGGGTAGCCGCACACCGGGTGGGCGCAACCGACTTTTATCTACAGACTTAAGGTAGATTGAACGTCGAACATCTGCCTACGAGTACGTCCGCCAGCCTTCAGGAAGTGGTTGTTGTGAACGCGCGCACCTTGACCGAAAGACTGATCGGTTCGTGGACGCTGGAAAGCTATTCGACACGTGACGCCGACGGTGAGGTGACATACCCGCTCGGACCCGACGCCGAAGGGCTCATCCTCTATACGCCGGATGGATTCATGTCGGCACAGATCATGGCGACGAACCGGCCACAGTACGCCTCCCGACGCGTGCACGGCGGTACCCCAGAGGAGCGGAATGCCGCTGCCCGTGGGTATCTGGCCTACTCCGGTTCCTATCGAGTCGACGAAATGGAGTGGTTGGTGTGGCATCACGTGGACCTGTCGCTGTATCCGAACTGGATCGGCGATACGCAGAAGCGGTACGTGCACCTAGAGGACGACGTGCTGACCTTGTCGTCGGATCCGCTCGTGTTCCGCACCACGACCCTATGGCCGACGTTGGTGTGGCGGCGGGCGAATGCCGTCGCCGGATGTGACAAGGAAGGTTGAGAATGGACAGGCTTGAACTGTTTGTCGACGGTGAATGGAAGCGTCCGCAGAACGGCAATACCGTCAAGATCGACGAAGCTGCGACAGGAGAGGTGCTCGGTGAGAGCGCGTTGGCCGGTCCGGCTGATGTCGACGTCGCAGTCGCCGCCGCTCGCCGCGCTCTGGTCGGCCCCTGGCGGGATCTGACCGTAGCCGAACGCGCGGAGACGTTACGGCGGTTCGGCGCTGCACTCAAGAAGCGGGGCCGCGACACGACGGTGCTGGTCAGTCGGGAGAACGGGATGCCGATCGCGACATCGACCGCCACCAACGGGTTCGCGCCGGCGATGATGTTCGACTACTACGCCGATCTCATCGAGGAAACGTCCGGTGACGACGTTCGCCCGCACTTCTTGGGCGGCCGGACTTTGGTGCAGCGTGAACCGGTCGGCGTCGTCGCCGCCATCACGCCGTGGAACTATCCGCACTCGCTCGCCGCGATGAAGATCGCGCCCGCCCTGGCAGCCGGTTGCACCGTGGTCTTCAAACCGTCCCCGGAAACCGCATTGGACGGATTCGTGTTCGCCGATGTCGCCGAAGAGATCGGCCTGCCTCCGGGTGTTCTCAACGTGATTCCCGCAGACCGTGATGCCGGGACCCATCTGGTCGCCCACCCGGGCGTCGACAAGGTCGCTTTCACCGGGTCCACCCGGGCCGGCCGGACGATCGGCCGGGTCTGCGGTGAGCAGTTCAAACCCGTCAGCCTGGAGCTGGGTGGGAAATCGGCGGCCATCGTCACGCCCGAACTGGATGTGGAGGTGTTTCTGACCGGACTGTTGGAGAACTCGTTCGCCAACAACGGCCAAACCTGCCATGCCAGCACGCGAATCCTGTTGCCTCGCCGCCGCTATGACGAGTATGTCGAGGCGATAACCGAGTCCACGCGGGGCTTCAGGGTGGGCAACCCGCTGGACAAGGCCACCCAGATCGGGCCGCTGGTCAGTGCCCAGCATCGTCTGCGCGTGTTGTCTTACATCGAGCTCGGTCGCAACAGTGGTGCCCGCCTCACCACCGGTGGCGGGGTACCGGATGATCAGCCGCAGGGGTGGTTCGTCTCGCCCACGGTTTTCGCCGACGTCGACAATTCGTCACGACTGGCCCGGGAAGAGATTTTCGGACCGGTCATCTGTCTCATGCCGTATGACGATCTCGACCAGGCGGTCGAGATCGCCAACGATTCGGAATACGGTCTGGCAGGGATGGTGTGGACTCCGGACGAGCAGCAGGGCCGTGAACTTGCTCAGCGCGTCAACGCCGGCACCGTCGGCGTCAACATCTACGGCCTCGATCTCAAGGCACCGTTCGGCGGACGCAAGGGCAGCGGGATGGGTGTGGAACTGGGCCCTGAGGGACTGGCGGCGTACTACAGGACGAAGTCCGTATACTTCCCCACCCCGCTGGGAAACTGAGGTCACGCGGTCTTCCGACCACGCACCCTGGTGTGACAACGGGCGGGCTCCGACCGAACGGCTCGGGGCCCGCCCGTGCCTGGGCTGACCCGCTTCAGCGAACCCGGGGGTGTTTCTCCGGAATGTCGGCGTAGGTCTCGCGCAATTCACGTTTGGCGATCTTGCCGCTGGCCAGCCGCGGGAGCGGGGCCTCCATGAAGACCACGTACCGCGGCACCTTGTAGTCGGCGAGGCGTTCGTTGCACCAGTTCACGACGTCCGCTGTCGAGATGGGAGCGCCGGGATAGATGAGCGCGGCCGGTGTCTCACCGAACTTCGGATCGTGCACACCGAACACCGCCACCTCCTCGACCGCGGGCAAATCCTGCAGAACCATCTCGATCTCCAAGGGCGCGATGTTCAGGCCGCCGGAGATGATCATGTCCTTCTGCCGATCGACGAAGGTGAGATAACCCCGCTCGTCGAGGACGCCGATGTCACCCGTGTGTAACCAGCCGTTCCTGATCGCCGCCCTGGTCGCCTCCTCATTGCGCCAGTAGCCGGGAGTCATACCCGGGCCTCGCAACAGGATCTCGCCGGGCACCCCCGCCGGAAGATCCTCACCGTTCTCGTCGACCACCCGGATCTTCGTGAATACGCTCCCCCATCCGCACTTCTCGGGGTGCTGGAGCGCTTCCTCCCGGGGCATCACAGTCGCCGTACCACCGATTTCCGTCTGACCGTAGATCTGGCGCAGCACAACGCCTTTGGCGTGCCACTTCTTGAGCAGTTCGACTGGTACCCGGGCGCCACCGACATGCGCGGTGGTGATTCCACTGAGGTCCGCACCGGCGAACTCCGGTTGAGCCGCGACCTGCTCGAGGATCAGCGGCACGGCGATCAGGGTGTTCACCCTCTTTGTGGTGAGCACCTCCAGAGTGCGGCGGGGATCGAATCCCGGCTGCAGCAGGAGTGTGCCGCCATGCAGGATCACCCGGCAGATTCCCCAGATCAGCCCGGGAGCACCGAAGAGCGGCAGGACCATGATCTGCCGCGGACCGTCCGGCCCGATGCCCTCCACGAGGTGGAAGTCGTGCATCACGCCGGCGATCATGCCGTGGGTGAAGATCACCCCCTTCGGTCTGCTCGTCGAGCCGCTGGTGTACACGATCGCGGTGGGTTCGCCGAGATCTACCGACCGGCTGGGTATCCAAGGGTGCTCTCCGCCCCGGAGCGGGCGCACGTTCTCCTCGAACGACCGTACGACGAAACCCGGATGGCCGGCCCGGACCTCCTCGATCCGGCTTCGGGCAGTCTCGTCGCAGAAAACCACGGCAGGTTCGCAGTCCGAGACCAGCACGGCCAGCTCTCGGGTGACCATCCGCTGGTTGAACGGCGCCACGATGGCACCGATCTTGAATGCAGCCAGCGCTGCCACGCACCACTCGAGGCAGTTGCCGCCCACAATCGAAACCCGATCGCCGGGGACCACATTCGCACCACGAAGGTCAGCGGCCACCCCGTCAGCCCATGTGTTCAGCTCGTGGTAGGTGATCTCATCGTCATCGAAATCGATGGCGACCTTGGTGGGCCGGGTACGGGCCCACCAGGTCAGGGCATCGATGACGGTCCCACTCATGCTCTGTCCTCTCCCGGTTGCGAACCTTTCCCCTCGGGGGTGAAGAGGATCGGTAACCTCAGCACTCCGCGGACCTGACTCGCGTGCGTGAGAGTGGGTTGACTGGTGTCGACCCGGTAGTCGGGAATCCGCCGGTGCAGCTCCTCGAGCGCGATCGACACCTCGATGCGGGCGAGATGTGAGCCGAGGCAGCGATGGGGGCCGGATCCGAAAGCCAGGTGCCGGTTTGGGGTGCGTTCGATGTGCACGTGGTCCGGGTCATCGAACTCCCGGGCATCGCGGTTCACCGCACCCAGCGGAATGATCAACATGTCGCCCGCTTTCATCTGCACACCGCCGATCTCGACGTCGCGCATGACCTTTCGGCCCATGGTGACGGCAGCCTCGATGCGGAGCATCTCCTCGATGGCGCCGGGCAGCAAGTCGGGGTTGTCGATGAGCCGTTGCCGCTCTTCGGGCCGGTTCGACAAATGGATGACACTCCAGGCCAGGGTCCCCTGCACGGTGTGCAGTCCGGCGATCAGCAGCAGGAAGAACATCCGACACAACTCTTCGTCGGTGAGTTGGCGAGACTCGCCGCCGATCTGCAGCGGAGTGTTGATGATCTGGGTGGTGATGTCGTCATTGTCGCCCTTGGCTCGCCGGTCCGCCAGCACGCCGGCGAAATAGCCGAACATGCGCTGCGCCGCCTCTTGCCGGGCGACGGCGTTCTCTTCCTCGGTGGCGCCCGGCTTACCGAAGATGGCGATGTCGGTGGCCTCGCTGAACAACGGGGCATCCTCCAACGGCCAGCCCATCAAAGACAAGAACACCGACGCGGGCAGCTCATGGGCGAACTCAGCGATGAACTCTGCCGACCCACGCTGGGCGAACCCGTCGATCAACCGGTTCACCGTGGTGCGGATGGTCGGCTCCAGCGCTTTCATCCGGGTCGGGCTGAACAACGGCTGCAGCACCCGCCGGAACGCGGTGTGCTCCGGCGGGTCGAGCTCGAGCGGGATGAACTTCCCGTCACCGGCATTGACCAGGTTGTTCGGGTAGCTGGAGAACGTCTCCGGATCCCGCAGAATCGTATGCGCCTCGCTGTACCCGGTCACGATCCAGTGACCGCCGTGCGCTGTGGAGTAGACGACCGGCCCGCGGCGTGCGAGCTCACCCACCTTCTCGTTGAACCGGTCGACTTCGCCGGCCAGTGCCGGGTCGTAGATATCAAAGTCGGTGACGAGATGTGGAGGCGGCTGGGCAATGGTCGTGGTCACTGGCACCTTCTTTCCACAGTGGTCCGATTTCCCGATAAACCTTATGCATATAGATACGCTGTGGTCAAGCTCACCCGACGAGACATAATGCCATTTACGTCACTTTATAGGAGGCTCACCGCGCTCAAGCTAATAAGCAGACTGCCGACACGCCGACCGGACCGGATCCCCCAGGCCAGACTGACACATGTTCCAGTCACATATTTATCTATGTTCAGTAGTTTACATATCCTGTTTGAATCGTGACGCGAGGAATGTGAGTTTGACGATTATCGACGGCAAAGTGCCCGTCGTGACCGGTGCGTCCAGCGGTGTCGGCACGGCAACCGCACGGGAGCACTTAGCCCACGGCGCATACGTGGTACTCGCGACACGACGACGCGGATCGCAGTCGATCGGTTGCCCTTCCGGTGCGCAAACGTTTCTCGTCATCAGCTCGCAGTACGGGCAAAACGTCATCCCCCCGGTCGTTGACACCCCTCAACGCGAAAAAGGCGGGACCGACACGCTGTGTCAGCCCCGCGTCCAGAACCGGCCCCCCTCGATAACCGGTCCTGATATCAACGCCCGCCGGTCCAGCAGAGCCGGTGGTCCGTGATCCAGAGCGGCAGCGCCGTACCGTTGGCCCATCTGTGCGCACACATCCGCCGACTGCATGTCCGGCGGGCACAGCGCGAACATCAACCCGTGCAGATGATGCTCCCGACACGCCGGCCAGGCAGCGTCGATACCCACGCGGAAACAGGCGAGATCATCCGCCCACGGGGCCAAACACACCGTTGCGCCGGGAAGCTCTGCCCAGATGCGGACGTCAGCCGCTCCAAGGTGATCTCGGACAGATTCGCCGGTAGTGCAGTAGTCGGCCCGCCACGGACTCACTTCGCACTCGGATACGTCAACGGTTCTGGTAGTTCGCCGGTCGCTTCTCGAGGAACGCCGTCACCGCCTCACAGTGATCCTTCGTAAGAGCGGCCAGGATTTGGGTCCGGTTTTCCATTTCGACCCCACCTCGTAAGCTGGTGGTCTCGAGGTTCGCCCAGAGCACCTCTTTGGTCATCCAGACACCGAACGGACTGTGCTCCGCGATCGCCGAAGCCCGCTCCAGGGCGGTGTCGACGAGCTGATCGTCGGGCACCACAGCAGAGACGATGCCGATCCGCTCCGCTTCCCCGGCATCCACCGACTTTCCGGTCAACAGCAAGTCGGCGGCGCGCGAGAAGCCGATCATCCGCGGCAGCAGCCAACTCACCCCGATATCGCAGTTACTCAAACCCCGCTTGATGAACGAAGGATGGAACACCGTGGAGGTTCCGGCGAGCCGGATGTCGGACAGCAATGCCAGGGCCATTCCGCCGCCGGCCGCAGCGCCGTTGACCGCGGCGATGATCGGCGCGCGGACACCGCGCATGGCTTCGCTGAGTTCGGCGATATGTTTCTGCACCCGCAGCCCGGCCTGCGTCCGGCCCTCGCCGTCCTCCGGAGCGCCCGGCGGGGCTCCGTACCCGCGCAGGTCGAGGCCCGCGCAGAAAACCCGGCCGGCGCCGGTCAACACCACAGCCCGCACTCTCGAGTCATCACGGATCTCGCGCAGCACGTCATGGAGCGCCGCGATGAGCTCGGCGTTCATGGCATTGAGCGCGTCGGGGCGGTTGAGCCGCATCAACAGGATTCCGGAACGTGACTCTGCCACCTCGATCACGGACATGGCACTTCCTTTCCGAGCCGCGGCGGATCGGGCTGCGCGGCCCACTGGCTGGACTCCTGTGCTCGCCGGAATCCCACCTCGTCGGCAACTACAGGGTCGCTTCCGAACCGAGCAGGGTGGCGCTGACGAACGGCGCCACCGGACCGCCGAGAAGCAGCGAAACGTCGGCGTCGGCGACCTGGTTGGGCGAGGTTCCGCGAATCTGCCGCACCGCCTCGAGCACCATCCCGATGCCGTGCACAAACCCTTCGGCGATGTTTCCTCCGGCAGTGTTCAGCGGCAACCTGCCGCCGTCCGCGAGCAGATTCGGTAGGGTCATGAACTCGCCGGCCGCCGGGCCCGGCGGGCATAGGCCGAAGTCGATCAGCGACGCGACCGCGGGACCGCTGAAATTCTCGTACACCTGCACCACATCGACCTCACCGGCTTTGACCTCGGCGGTGTCCCACAACCGGGACACCATGGCGGGATGGAATCCGGCGCTGGTGTAGTCCTCTTCGTTCTCGATCGACTCGCCCCAACCCCGGGCAGCACCCTGGACCCCAGCCAGGACATAGGCTGGGACCGTAGCGAAGTCGTGTGCGCGTTCGGCGGAGACCACGAGAACCGCACTGGCCGCGTCGTTTTCCCGAGAGCAGTCGAAGAGATGAAGCGGTTCGGCCACCCAGCGCGATGATTCATAGGCCTCCTCGTCGAGCGGTTTACCGTAGGCCACCGCCTCGGGATTGTTCTGGGCGTGCCGATAGGAGGCCATGACCAGGGCCCGCATCGCCGACCGGGGAACCCCATCGATCTCCAACAACCGCTGCGTACGCAGTGCGCAGACCTGCACCGGGGTGAGAATGCCGTGCGCGCTGAGCAACGACGGGAAATGCCCCTTGCCGTAGCTTCCCCGGCCGTCGTCCGCCTCGGTGATACCGCGATAGACCACCACGCATTCGGCTTGGCCAGTGGCCACGGCGGCCGCCGCCGCATTGACGGCGGCGGCCACGCCCCCGCCACCGCCACCCCACACCATGGTGGACCATCGAATCTCGTTGACTCCCAATGTGGTACCCACGACGGGCCCCTCGGACCGATCGTTGGCGTAGGAGACGAACCCGTCGATGTCGCGAGGGTCCATACCGGCATCGGCGCACGCGGCCAGGATCGCCTGGAGAATAAGTGACAGCGCCGAGTCCTTGCTGGCTCCGCGTTTGCGGTAGGGAGTGGTGCCGATACCCACTACGGCTGCTTTGCCGCGCAGCGTGCGGTTCGTGCTCATCGGTTGCCAAGCCTTCCGTGTCATGGTGTCGCCCGTCGAATTCCTTGCGTCCGGGGTGTCGGCTGGTCTGGCGTCATGCCAAGCGCCAGCGCAGCACCGGCCATTCCGCGGGCGTCGGCGCCGGTTCGATCTCGGCACGAACGGGTTGACCGATCTTGGGGTCGACGCCGTCGGCGTCGAGCAGGACCCCGAGCAGTCGCCGGTTCCCGGCCTGCGGCAACTCGGCGACGATCGTCACAAACGGCAGGTGACCGGAGAATTCCGGCGCGAAGGCCTGCCAGGTCCGCGTCCAGGAGAAGACCGTTCCGGTCGGGTCGACGGGAGTCCAGGTCATCTCGAAGCTGTGGCAGCGCGCGCAGATCGGACGCGGCGGCCACACCCAGTTGTCACAACCGTCGCAGTGTGGAACGCGGATTTCACCTGCCCGCAGACCTTCCCAGAAGGGCGCGTCCGAACCGTCCTCGGCAGGCCCGGTGTCGGGCAGCCGTGGTGGAGTGTCGGGCAGATTGCGGACCTCGGTGACCACCCAGTCCTTGTCGATCTTGATCCACCGAGCGCGCAACACCGTCTCGGTTCCGTCGGCGGCGAAATACCGGGTGACACCGGCCATCACCCCGTCGTCCTCCGGATGAAGGCTCAACAGTTCCGACGAGACCAGGTTGGGCGGCAGCTTCGCCATCCCGATCAATTGTCCGATCCGATCGGGCCGGAAGTCGTCGAGAACGGTCCTGTTGTCGCCCGTGATCGTCGCGTGGCTGTGCGCTCGTACCAACTTGACGAGTTCCGGCGGGACGCCGTCGGCGACGGTTCCCGGCTTCACATCTAGGTCTTCCATGGCCTCTCCGGTATGGTTTCGTCTCGCAGAACTCGCTGGTGTCCGACTCATCGGCATCTTACCTTACGGCTGTAGATTTATGGGTGGAATCATGGATCGACGGAGGCTGTTCGACTACTGCCGGGTCTGGCCTGGACAATAGGACCCGCACCGCGGCACCGGCGGGACGTACAGATTCCGGCATCGATGCCGTGTTGTCGCGCTCATTGAGCTCCCCTCCGCCAGTCGGCGGAATATGTGACGCGAATCAATCTAATGATCAACGGTTATGCAGTCAGCATTGGGATGAGCGCAAGATGTCACTCCAACCAGGGCATTTTGACTGCAACCGCGCATATCGCCCCAGAAGCATGCGATCCCGAGAGCACCTGCCGGCGAGGGCCCGATTCCGGCGCCTTGGACAATATAACCTATAGCCATAAGATTAGAGTCTTCGAGATACTCGAAAGCCGAGTCGAGCCGAGGTGGCCGGCGCCGGCAGCGACTGGGATTGGGGACGACCCGTGCAGCGTGACACACAGGCCGACACGGACATCGACACGACGATCGCCCACAAGGAGGAGATTGCCGACGGTGTCGTGCGGTTGACCCTTCGCCACTACGCCGGAGAAGACTTCCCGGTATGGCATCCAGGCGCCCACATCGACCTGATACTGGCACCCGATCTGGTTCGGCAGTACTCGCTGTGCGGAGACCCGGACGACCGCTCGGCCCTCGTCGTCGCAGTGCTGCGGGAGCCGTGCAGTCGCGGCGGCTCGGCATACGTGCATGACAAACTGACCGAGGGTGACCGCGTCCGAGTTCGTGGCCCGCGGAACAACTTCCCTCTCGTCGACGCCGAGGAGTACATCTTCGTCGCGGGCGGCATCGGGATCACCCCGATCCTGCCGATGGTGCGGCATGTGGCGCAGACCGGAGCGCGATGGCGGCTCGTCTACGGAGGCCGGTCACGGTCAGCGATGGCGTTCCGCGAGGAACTCACCGACCGCTACGGCGACCGGGTTGCGATCCGCCCCCAGGACGAAGTCGGTCTGCTCGACCTGCCGGCCGAACTCGGCCCGCCCCGGGACGGCGTCGCGATTTATTGCTGCGGTCCCGAAGGCCTGCTGAAGGCCGCCGAGGAACAGTGCCGGCGATGGCCGCCGGACTGTCTGCACCTGGAACGGTTTTCGCCCAAAACCCAGGACGACGCTCAACCGGCTGCGTCATTCACCGTGGAACTCGCCCGCTCGGGCCGCACCCTGACCGTTCCTCAGGGCCGGTCGATCGCAGACGTGCTGCGCGACGCCGGCATCGATGTGCCGGTGTCCTGTCTGGAGGGCATTTGCGGCACCTGCGAGACACGGGTCCTGGCCGGAACCCCCGACCATCGGGACTCGATCCTGAACGACAAGGAGCGGGCTGCGAACGATGTGATGTTCGTCTGCGTATCACGCAGCAGGACCGGCTCGCTCCGTCTGGACCGCTAGCGGGGGGTGCCGCCACCGTCGGCGATCAGCACCGTGCCGGTGATGTAGCTGCCCGCGTCGGAGGTGAGCAGCAGTGCCGCACCGACCATCTCGTCGGGTGTGGCGAGCCGCTTCATCAAGGTCGCGCCGGCCATCATGTCGACGACCTCCTGCGGGTTGTTGCGCATCATGTCGGTGTCGACCGGCCCCGGCGCCAGCGCGTTGACCCGGATACCCAGGGGCGCGAACTGCGCTGCCATCGACCGGGTGAACGACATCAACGCCGCCTTGCCCGCCGAGTACATCGCGGTGCCCGGGGAGAACAGAAAAGCCCCGACCGACACCATGTTCAGCACCGCCGCATGCGGACTCGTCTTCAGATGCGGCAGGGCGGCCTGCACCAGGAACACCGGGCCCCGCAGATTCACCTCGAAGGACTTCGTCCACGCGTCCACCGTCAACTCGCCCAGCGGTTGGGTCAGCGCGTTGGCGGCATTGTTCACCAGCACGTCGATTCCGCCGAACTCGTCGACGGTGCGCCGGACCAGGGCCTCACACGCGTCGATGTCGCCGAGGTGGGTCGGTACCCCGATCGCATCGCCGCCCAACGCCCGCAGGTGCGCGGCGGCGCGTTCACAGGCGTCGGATTTGCGGCTGGCGACGACCACGCGGGCCCCGGCGAGCACGTAGCCCTCGGCGAGCGCCAAACCGATCCCCCGGGTGCCACCCGTGACGACCACGGTGCGGCCGGTCATGTCGAAGAGTTTGTCGAACGTCTGGCGGTCCACGACGATCAGTACACCATGTCGGCCGAGCGGCCCACCGTGGATGCCGCCCGGAAGGCTCAGAAGATGGTGTAACCGCCGTCGACGATGACCTCGTTGCCGGTGTGGAAGGTCAACGTCGGGTCGGCGAGGAAGGCCGCGACCTCCTCGAATTCGTGCGGGTCAGCCCACCGCCGCACCGGGGTGCGTCCGGTCGTGGCCGCCATGAACCGCTCATCGGCCTGCAGGGCGGCGGTCAGGGCGGTGCGGGTCCAGCCGGGGATCAGGGTGTTGCAGCGCACCTTGTGCCGGGCCAGCTCGACCGCCAGCGTCCGCGACAGGCCCAGCAGGCCGGTCTTGCTGGTGGCGTAGGCGCCCAGCCCGGCACCGCCGTACCGGCTGATCGTCGATGACAGCACCACGATCGACCCGCCGCTGCCCTGGGCGATGAACCGCCGCGCGGCCTCCCGGGTGCAGAGGAAGGTGCCGTCCAGGTTGGTGCGCAGGATGCGATGCCAGGTGTCCAAGGACATCTCGGCGATCGGGACGTATTCGGAGGTGCCGGCATTGGCGACGAAGCAGCCCAGCGGGCCCAGATCGGCGACCGTCTGCTCCATGGCGTCGATGACCGCCGTCTCGTCGGTGACATCGCACGCGATCGCGATCGCGCGGCGCCCCAGGGCCGCGATCTCCTCGACCACCTCGGCGTTGCGTTCGGCGTTACGCGCCCAGATCGCTACGTCCGCACCGGCTTTCGCGATGCCGACGGCCATGGCGCGGCCGATACCCGAGTTGCCGCCGGTGACGATCGCCGTCAATCCGGACAGGTCGGTCATGATGCGCTCTCCTCACCACGTCGTGTCCGCCCGGGACCGTAACAGGCCCGGAACCCCCGCCGGCGGCGAGGCGTCAGCGGCCATCCGTCACTCGGCCAGGGACCACGATGTCGTGGCGATCAGATCGCCGCGCTGCAACGCCGCGGCCCGGTGTGCGTGGACCCGTTGGTACTGCGGATCGCCGACCATCTCCAGGAACGCCGCCGGCGTCGGGTATTCCACCACGAGAATCGCGTCCCACCAAGGTTTCTCACCGTTTCCGATGACATTGACCGGCAGCATGCCGCCGTAGCGCACCCGGGCGCCGACCCGGGCCAGATGGGGCGCGGCCTCCCGCGCATACCGCAGGTAGTGTTCCCGCCCGCCGCCGGGACGGAACTTCAGCAGGTTGACCATCACCACCGGGTCGCCGGGCGGCAGCTGGGCCAGCGTGTCCAGCTGCACGGGCCGGTCGTCGGCGGGACCGGTCATCGGCATCCGCTGATGCTGATGCGCTGCCCCACGTTGACGCACGCCGTCACGTTCGGGGTGAGATCCGGCGGCGGCACATACGCCGGCGGCGGTGGCGGTGGCGGCGGGGGCGGCTCGCCCGGGGGTGGCGGTTGCTCCCCCGGCGGCGGGGGTGGTGGCGGCTGGTTGAGCGCGTCGTTGAGGTAGGAGAACGGATCCGCGCAGCCGGTGATGTCGATGCGGGCACCGCCGACCGATCCGCACACCGAGGCCTCCCACGCCGCGGGGCGGGCGCTCGTCACCACCAGGCCACCGACGACCATCAATGCGGCAGCGAAGGCCGCGGAGCACCGTCGGCGTGCAGCCATGTCGTCCTCCTCTGATGCCGGGGTCCGACCGGGCAATGCATGTCGACCCCTGTGATCATCGTGCGGCACCGACGTCCGCCGTGACGTCGGTTTGCGGATTTTGCCGTGCGCGTCAGCGCCGGTCGGTGACGGGCCGATCGGTGATCGTGACCGTGTCACCCACCTCGACCCGTCCCGGCCTCACCACGTCGGCGTACACCCCGGCACACGGGCGGTCCCGGCCCCCGAGCCGGCGGCGCCGCACCCGGTTGAGGGTGCGCAGCACCTCCCGGTCGGCGGGCAGGTCGCCCTGCGCCAGGGTGGTCATCACGCAGCGGGGCGTGGGGATGACGACATGGGCGACCGCGGCGGCGCCGATGTGCAGGTCGCGGCTCAACCAGTCACCGTCGGCGTCGGGCTGTTCACCGTCGGACCCGGCCTGCGCGCGGTCGATCAGGATGTTGGGACGGGTCCGTCGGGGATCCCAGTCACCGCCGGGATGCGCGGACCGCAGCGCCTGCAGCGTGTCGGCGGCCATCAGGTGCAGCGGTGCGGCGTCGACGAACGCGCCCGGTGCGCCGGCCCGCAACTCGACGTCGAGCCCGAGCAGGTCACTCACCCGCCGGGTCAGCTCAGCCGGATCGTCGGTGATCACCGTCCCGTCCGGGAAGGTCACCTCCAGCGGCGGCGCGGCGCGGCGCCCGTCATCCGGTTCGGCGAGCAACCGCGCAGCGCACCCCAGCAGTGCGCCATGGTTCTTGGCGCTGATCCGCGCGCCCGTGCGGGTGTCGAAGAACGCGTAGACCCGGTCGCCGCGCACCCCGGTGGTCCGGACGTCGAGCGCGGAGACCTCCTCGCCGCGCATCGATTTCACCGGATGCCGCCACAACCGCGCGACCCTCATTGCCCTCCGATGCTTCGGGCGCTGACGAACCGGTGCGTCCGGCCGGTCAGCGGATCGGTGAACTCCACACTGTGCGCGAGCAATTGCAGCGGGCTGCTGAAGTCGTCGGGTGCCACGTCGACGACGTCGGGGTAGAGCGGATCGTTGACGATCGGCACCCCGAGGGCGGCCATGTGCACCCGTAGCTGATGGGTGCGCCCGGTGCGCGGGGTGAGCCGGTACCGCCCGGCCGACGCGTCGAGCAACTCGACGAGTGTCTCGGCGTTGGGTTCGCCGGGTTCCTCGACGGCCTGTAAACTGCCGCGCCGCTTGATGATGCGGCTGCGCACCACCCGCGGGAACTCGAGATCCGGGCGCACCGGGGCGCCCGCCAGGTAGATCTTGCGCACCGCCTCGTCGGCGAACAGCCGCTGATAGCGTCCGCGGACCTCACGGCGGGTGGTGAACAGCAGCACCCCCGCGGTCAGCCGGTCCAGCCGATGCGCCGGGCTGAGTTCGGGCAGGTCCAGTTGCCGGCGCAGCCGCACCAGCGCGGTCTGGGCGACGTGCCGGCCGCGCGGCGTGGTGGCCAGGAAGTGGGGTTTGTCGACCACCACGATGTTCTCGTCGCGGTACAGGATCGGGATGTCGAACGGTACCGGAACCTCTTCGGGCAGTTCGCGATACAGGTAGACAACCGATCCCGGCGGCAGTACGGTGTCCGCGGTGACCGGGGTGCCGTCGGCGCAGAACACCTCACCGCGCAGCACCTTGGCCGCAGCCGCCTCGCCGAATCGCTCGGCGAACTCGACCAACACCGCGCCCCCGCGCAGGCGTACCCGCGCGGGACCCAGACCGTCACGAACCGGCAGCGGAGGGGTGGTCAATCGAGCGGGACGGGTTCGAGGATCATCGCCCGCGCCTCCGGGGCGGCCTGGCGCAGCGCGTCGGCGGACTCGTCATCGGGTTGCTGCTGGGAGCGCACCTCGGCCTCCACCCGGGCGCAGTAGGTGTCCACCTCCCGTTCGATGTCGGCGTCGCTCCAGCCCAGCACCGGAGCCACCACCTCGGCCACCTCCCGGGCGCAGTCCACCCCGCGGTGCGGATACTCGATCGAGATCCGCATCCGCCGCGCCAGGATGTCCTCCAGATGCAGCGCGCCCTCGGCTGCGGCCGCGTACCAGGCCTCCACCTTGAGGTAGACCGGCGCATCGGTGATCGGTTCGAGCAGATCCGGCCGGCCCGCGCCGTCGCGACCGGCCATCTGCAGGACCTCACCGATCAGCGAGCCGTACCGGTCGAGCAGGTGGCGCACCCGGTACGGGTGCAGCCCGTAATGCGCGCCTACCGTTTCGGTCTGGTTGATCAGCGCGAAGTACCCGTCGGCGCCGAGCAACGGCACCTTCTCGGTGATCGACGGCGCCACCCGGGCCGGGATGAACTCCGCGGCGGCGTCGATGGCGTCCTCGCCCATCACCCGGTAGGTGGTGTACTTGCCGCCCGCGATGGCGATCAATCCGGGGGCGGGCACCGCGACGGCGTGTTCGCGCGACAGCTTGGAGGTCTCCTCGCTCTCGCCGGCCAGCAGCGGCCGCAACCCCGCGTACACCCCGTCGATGTCGGCGTGGGTGAGCGGGGTGGCCAGCGCCCGGTTCACCTGGCCCAGGATGTAGTCGATGTCGGCCTTGGTCGCCGCCGGATGCGCCAGATCCAGGTTCCAGTCGGTGTCGGTGGTGCCGATGATCCAGTGCGTGCCCCACGGGATCACGAAGAGCACCGACTTCTCGGTGCGCAGGATGATCGCGACCTCGCTGACGATGCGGTCCCGCGGCACCACGATGTGCACCCCCTTGGAGGCGCGCACCCGGAACCGGCCACGCTGTTTCGACAGGGCCTGGATCTCGTCGGTCCACACCCCGGTGGCGTTGACCACCACGTGGCCGTGCACATCGGTGACGGCGCCGGTCTCCGAATCCCGCACCGTCACACCGGTGACCCGGTCCCCCTCCCGGAGCAGGGCCACCACCTGCGTCGACGATCTGATCACCGCGCCGTAGTGGGCTGCGGTGCGGGCCACCGTCAGGGTGTGGCGGGCGTCGTCGACGACGGTGTCGTAGTAGCGGATGCCGCCGATCAGCGAGTCGCGGCGCAGCCCGGGCGCCAACCGCAGCGCACCGGCCTTGGTCAGGTGCTTCTGCGCCGGCAGCGAGCGGGCGCCGCCGAGCTGGTCGTAGAGGAAGATGCCGAGCGCCACATAGGGCCGCTCCCACCACCGCCGGGTCAGCGGATACAGGAACGGCAGTGGTTTGACCAGGTGGGGCGCCAGCGTCGTGAGCGACAACTCCCGCTCGTGCAGCGCCTCGCGCACCAGCCCGAACTCCAGCTGTTCGAGGTAGCGCAACCCGCCGTGGAACATCTTCGAACTGCGGCTCGAGGTTCCCGAGGCGAAATCACGGGCCTCCACCAGCGCGACCTTCAGCCCGCGGGTCGCGGCGTCGAGGGCCGCGCCGGATCCGACCACCCCGCCGCCGATGACGACGACGTCGAACTGCTCACTGCCGAGACGGTCCCACGCCCGCTGCCGCTGCTCCGGCCCCAACAACGTCGGCCCGTGGCCCGGCCTCAGGATCGGGTGGCTCACAGCTATCAGGCTACGTGCGGTGCGGTGAAATTTCCCGACTCGCCGCGCTGGCCGGGACCCGGGCTAGCCCAGATCGTCGTGCGCGATCAGTTGGCGGGCCGCCTCGGTGATCGACCCGGACAGCGACGGGTAGACCGAGAACGTCTGCGCCAGATCGGCGACGGTGTTGCCGTTCTGCACCGCCAGCGCGATGGGCAGGATCAGCTCGGAGGCGATCGGGGCGACCACCACACCGCCGATGACCACCCCGGTCATCGGGCGGCAGAAGATCTTGACGAAGCCCCGCCGCAGGCTCGACATCTTCGCCCGGGCGTTGGTGTTCAGCGGCAACATGATGGTGCGCGCCGGGACCGAGCCGTCGTCGATCTTGGCCTGCGGCACCCCCACCGCGGCGATCTCGGGGCGGGTGAACACCGCGGCGGCGACGGTGCGCAGCCGGATCGGGTTGAGCGCCTCACCGAGCGCGTGGTACATCGCGATGCGGCCCTGCATCGCCGCCACCGACGCCAGCGGCAGCAGGCCGGTGCAGTCACCGGCCGCGTAGATGCCGGGGACGGTGGTGCGCGACACCCGGTCGACGGGCAGGTAGCCGCCCGGCCCGAGTTCGATGCCCACCCGCTCCAATCCCAGGTTGGCGGTGTTGGGTACCGAGCCGACGGTGATCAGGGCGTGGCTGCCCTGGACCTCCCGGCCGTCGGTCATGGTGACCCGGACACCACCGTTCTCCCGTTTCACCGAGTCGGCCCGGGCGTTCTTGACCAGCGTGACGCCGCGCTCGGCGAACACGTCCTCGAGCACCGCGGCGGCGTCGGAGTCCTCGTGGGGCAGGATCTGATCGCGGCTCGCCACCACCGTGACCTTGACGCCGAGTTCGGTGTAGGCGTTGACGAACTCCGCGCCGGTCACCCCGGACCCCACCACCACCAGGTGTTCGGGCAGCGTGTCCAGGTCGTAAAGCTGGCGCCAGTTCAGGATGCGTTCGCCGTCCGGGACGGCGTTGGGCAGCACCCGCGGGGTCCCGCCGGTGGCGATGAGCACCACGTCGGCGGTCAGTTCGCGGACCGAACCGTCGTTGCCGGTGACCTTGATCCGGTGCTGGGCCATCCCCCTGGCCGCGTCCACCAGCTCCCCGCGACCGGCGATCAGCCGCACCCCTTCGCGGCGCAGCCGGTCGGCGATGTCGGCGGACTGCGCCTTGGCGAGCCTCTTGACCCGCTCGTTGATCTGCCGCAGCGAGATCCTGGCGTCCTCGAACTCCAGCTGGTAGCCGAGATTGGGGGCGCGGCGCAGTTCGGTGCGGACCCCGGTGGAGGCGATGAACGTCTTCGACGGCACACAGTCCCACAGCACACAGGCCCCGCCGATGCCGTCGGAGTCGACGATCGTGACCTCGACCTCGGTGCCTTTGGCGGCCGCGACGAGCGCCGCCTCATAGCCGGCGGGCCCGCCGCCGATGATCACGATGCGGGTTGCCACGCCTCAAACCTATCCAAGGCGGAGGTTGGCCGCCCAGCCACCACCCGAAGCCTTAGGCTTTTCAACCGTGCCGCTCTATGCCGCCTATGGGTCGAACATGCATCCGGAGCAGATGCTGCAACGTGCTCCACATTCACCGATGGCCGGTACCGGGTGGTTGTACGGCTGGCGGTTGACGTTCGGTGGCGAGGACATCAGCTGGGAGGGCGCGCTCGCCACCGTGGTGGAGGATCCCGCCTCGCGGGTGTTCGTCGTGCTCTACGACGTCACCAGGGAGGACGAGGCGAACCTGGACCGCTGGGAGGGTTCAGAACTGGGGATCCACAAGAAGATCCGATGCCGGATACACCCGATCTCGTCGGACACCCACACCGGTCCGGTGCTGGCGTGGCTGTATGTGCTCGACGCCTGGGAGGGCGGGCTGCCGTCGGCCCGCTATCTCGGGGTGATGGCCGACGCCGCCGAGATCGCCGGTGCTCCACCCGAATACGTCCACGATCTGCGGACCCGCCCGTCCCGCAACGTCGGTCCCTAGTTTCCTCCCCGCGAGCGCCCGTGTCTGCACGGCGACACGCCGTCTCTTACGGCATTTTGCGGTCGCTCACGCTGCTTGAGCGCGACGCAACTGCGCGTCGACACGCCCGACGAACTCCCGCGTGCGGTACCGCACATCCTCGAGGACGATGGCGATGACGGTCCACCCGACATCCATCAGCGCGGCGGTGCGATCCCGGTCCCGCCGCATCGCGTCCGGTCCGCTGTGCCAGTCCACACCGTCGTACTCGACGGCCACCCGGTGCCGCGGCCAGGCGAAGTCCACGCGCCGCAACCGGCCGGCGCCGTCGCGGAGTTCGTACTGCAGCTCCGGGATCGGCAGGCCACCGTCGATCATGGCCAGCCGCGCCTCGCTCTCCATCGGCGACTCGGCACGCCCGTCGGCGATCGCGATCAAACCCCGGACCGCGACGATGCCGCGTCGGCCGGCCTGCGCGACCGCGGCCCGCCAGATCTCGGGACGGCTGCAGGTCCCGCTGCGCAACGCGGCATCCAGGGTCGCCAACGCCCGTGGGCGCCGCAGGCTGCGCGCCACCTCCACCGCCGTCCACGCCGCTGTGGTCGCCGGGCGGCCCCGCACGATGGTCAGCGGCGCCCCGTCCCGGCGGTGCACCACCAGCCCGTCGGCCGACCGCAGCCGACTGCCGGGCGGACTCAGTACGTGCAGGTCGTCGGGTTGCTCGGTGTCGAACCCGTGCAGCGCCGCGGCCGTACCCAGGCAAGCCGCCACCGGCCGGCCGCAGGCCAGATCGAGCCCCCTCAGCCGCAAGCCGTCGTCGGCCTCGCCGCGGCAGTAGATGCCGTGCCAGAGCCTTTCCAGCGCACCGCGGTTGACCGCGGATTCCAGGGCCCGCCTGGTGATGACGGTGAGGATCTGCCCGCTGGTGGCCACTCCACCCTGGCGGTCGAACAACTCGTCGAGGCCGTCTGCCATGACCGCCATCGTCGGTTCAGACCCAGGTGGCCGGTACCGGGTGGACGCCGTTTTGTGGAGGAAGCACAGATTGGGGACAGTGCCCCTCGCCGAGCGACCGCGAAATGCCGGCAATGGCGGCGTGTCGCAGTGCAGACACCTTCGTAAGTGGTTTTTGTCAAGGGGTTGGGGGGCTCTGCCCGGTCCTCGTCTCTACGTAGTCATCAAACGGGTTTGGTACCCAACTGCGTGCAACCGAGTTCGGTGAGGACGGGCGGG